>Ga0116227_10000859_pt1 | contig 63552 bp, 31 predicted proteins | sample S1TSphgellanicum_FD_89693 | JGI IMG/M metagenome (GOLD analysis project Ga0116227, IMG submission 89693) | Host-associated microbial communities from peat moss isolated from Minnesota, USA - S1T2_Fb - Sphagnum magellanicum MG | ecosystem: Host-associated > Plants > Peat moss > Unclassified...
AAATCATTGAATTTGCAACAAATTTTCCAAAGTTTTGCACTGCAAAATAGCCTACTTCATACCCACATAACAAGCAGTTGTGATGAGTTACAATTGCAAGCAGTCTGGATTCTGCAGTGATCTGATCAGTGCAAGAACCACAAAACCCAAAGTAATGGGAAAAGGGCCTGATTTGAAGGTGGGCTTAACGGGCTAGAGTGAACCAGGATTGACCAGCCTACCATGAATGATGCATGGTATGTGGACATGAAACAGTTTTTTCCGTTGTATGCCCCATAGCTAACCACCGTAGTTAGGTATGTCCTAACCCTGGATCGCACATATCTATCTACCTAGTAGTCACCAACAGCCTTACCTACTTACTTATGATCCTTTCCTACTTATTAAATGGGTGATTACCCTAGGAGGTGTGAGGTGGAAGTAGGATGGTTTGTAGGATAGGTTACATGGGGCCACAGTGAACTAGCACCCACCTGAGTACCATGAAGGATGAATGATAAATGGTCAGGAAACAGTTTTCTGTTGGGTTGCAGTTCACTAGCTAACCATGGTGGTTAGCTCAGTTGCTTTTTTTCTCTACCTACCTACTAACAACCTGCTTGTGGGTTGCTAGTAGGTAGGTAGTAAAAACAGCCCTTACCTTCGATTAAACCATCTAATTACCTAGTAGTTACCTATTTTCCTACATATATCTACCTATGTATGACACCTACTTCCTACAGAATCAGTTACCGAGGTGAAACTAAATATTAACTCAGTTGAGGTTCATCCACAACTGAGTAATAACGGGCATCCAGTGGATGGTGTGCTGGTGGGTGCTGGTTAACTGTGGCCGTTACATGGGGCTTAACATGGAAGCCAGTTCCAATTCTATGACTGCTTTCCTAGAACTGCTGGTTCCTAACTCTGGTTAGTAAAGGTGAATCAGAGCAGGTATGATTTTTTGAATTGGAATTAGAATTGGAAATTTTAAGAACTGGACCTGGAATTGGGTTACCAGTTCTATTTATGTGTGGAATTGAAATTGGAATTGGAACCAAAAATAGAATTTTTGATTTAAAAAAGTTTTTGGAAAAAATAAATAGACTAGAGGTCTAACTAGAGGTTAAAAGGTAGTTCATCGTCAGTTGTGATTTGGGATACCATTTTTTTGGAGGCTAAAAATCACCAAAATGTGACCTAGGATTTGACCTACAATGTACAAGCTTGAAAAAATATATACTTTTAGTTTTTTACCAAAATTTAGGGCATTCCATAGGAAAGTAGTAGTGACATCCCTCTTGTCACAGTCACCATCACCAGAGCTCCTCACATTGCTCAAGACCTTTATTGCCCCCCTTGCTCTCCTTCGCGTCAAGGTGTCACCAATGTTAGTGCTCCATTAAATTATGAAATCTTCAACTTCCTGGTTTATGTACCCTTGTAGCCATGGGATTTTAATGTTGGGGGCTGTTTGTAAAATCACACCATCCTCATTTGATTTTGAAAGGGGTGGTGCTTTCATGGTGAAGGCCCTCCAAGTTAGTGAATGGATTGGATTCATTGGTGTGTTTTTTGAGGGCTACTTTGATTCCAAGAATTTGTGCTAGAAGATGAAGCTCACAAGCAATTGGCATTTAGTAGCTTTAATGTTGATATATAGAATTTCAATGCACCATTGTAACTTTGTAACGTGTGTTCAAAGCCTTTCAAGCTTTTTGTCTTTTTTGTTTGCCTTCATTTCAACTCAAAAGTCTAGACTCTAGAACTTGTGTGCATTGTGCACATCATGTTGAACTTTTATTTCTTTGACCTCCTTTCAGTTGTGTGCGCAAGTGTATGCAATGTGCGTGCACATGTAATTTTGAGTTCAATTTGCAATGTGCATCATTGTGCTATTGTTGACAAGTGCTATTTGGTTCATTTAGAAAGAAGCTTTAAATCTTGATTGACTCTACTATGTCATTGGACCTTGAACTTAAAAGCCATGCTTCCTTTATTAATCCTCAAAAATTTCAAGTAGGTTAAATTAAAATGTGGGTTTTCAAAAATTTTGAACTATTTATTTTGATAAATGAAATGTGTCCCTTTCATCTTGGGTTAAATTGACATTAGAGGTGAGAGATAATGTGTATCACATGCGTTTTGTGATTTGCTTAAAGATAGAAAGCAAGGAAAAACTCTTTGTTCTTAAACTTGATAATTTGCTAATGCATATTATAAATAGACACAAATCAAGTTCACTAGTCTTGGGGTCAAAGTAGGTTTTTCTATTCAACTTTAATAGCTAAAGTTCATGTAATGAAAGGATTTACAATGAGTTTACACATGCTTACATTTTGGATTTAGTTGTCAAGGAACTTGAATAGGAGGAGTGAATATTTGTCTAGTTTGCTACAATTTATCATCTTTTGTTTAAAGGTTGGCCTACGATAAAATTTGGTTCAAAAGACCTATCCATGGTACTTAAGGTCAAGTACACATCTAAAAAACATTGGAATGACTTTGTAGGTTTGAAAATATAATTGAATACATGAATGAATTGTTGTTGGAATCCACTTGGAATGCCATTAGTGTGACAAAAAAATTATTTGTCAATGCAAATGAGATCATTGCAATTTACAACACCTTTTGGATATCTTTACATTGGTATGTCATTTGGGGTTGGAAATAGATCCCACTCTTGATTTGTGTGTAAAAAGTGGGTGTGTAAAGGACAATTGATAATGTGTTGAACAATTAATGTTTAGCGCCATGGTCACATATGTGAACGTGTCAATTGATGATTTTGGAAGGAATTAGATCATGAATGCACTTAACACTTAACACTAGAGCTTGTCATCACAAATTCGGCTCATTAGGGCCCTTCATTTGGTACATTCATAACATTAGGTACATGTATGTCATTAATCCTAACACTTCCAGTAGTTGATGTTCATTAGATTTCACATCAAAATAAGTCTATAGGATATTCATTTGAAAATGGTAATAAAGTTTAAATTCCCATGCTCCATCCCTTTTCAATTGTAGTTGTTGGTAAGGGTTTTGGACAGGATTAACCCTATGAACAACATGGTCCTTGCATGTTTAATTTTTTTTCTTGCAATGTTTTAGAACAAGTCCACCCACACCCAATATGTGGGCTTTCACATGCTATCACATCCAAAATAATGTGCAAGCTATTTTCCCATTTTCACCCATAATCATGAAATCTAAGGATTAATTAAATGCCAATAGATAGACCAACCAATCAAAGCTTATCAGTTTTTTCAATGGTCCTTTTGGTGAACATTTTATTTTGTCCTTATTTTTTGTTAGCTAGATATTTATTTTTTACTTGAATGGGTCTAACATAGGCAACAATTTCTTTCATTTGCCCAAGATCTTCTAGTTGTCTCTTGGACGTAGTGTCGGCAATTATTTTACACTTTTGTTATTACAATTGGCAACTTGAAGTATATGTAAGAAGCAACATGGCATCCAAGAACTTCAAAATAACATATAGTTGCAACACAAAAATTTGTCAAGTGTGGCAAATTGGCTACATTATATATTGGCAAACTTACAAAAATATATGCATTGGTGAATATTTCAACCATTATGTACAAATTGTGGCAACAAATGTTTTTGGCAACCCATTTTTTGTGCTAAAAAATATAAAGCTTAGGGAAGGATCAAACTAATTCTTGAATCTTGCCCATTGTAGCTGAGGTCATATTTTTGTGCAAACCATACTTGTTAAAACCTCCTTTACATTCCCACATTAATTCAAGCATACAATTACATCTATGTACAAATTCTACCAAATTCTATGGTTCATTTTGCAAAATTATCCTAATTTTAAATTGTATGAAAATATGTTAATTATTTTATGATTTGTTTTCTTGTATGATAAAATACAACTTTGTTTTAGATGTCATATACATTACATCCCATTTACATGTAGTAAAAGATTTCTGAAATTTTAAAATTTTGTTCAATAGATTTTAAATTTTAAATTTTTTTAGTTCCATAAATTTCAAATTGTGAGTGTTTTTTGAGTATGGATCAATTAACATCATCTCAATTTTTTCTCATCAAAATTCCATTGTTAAAAAAGTCTTTAACTTAGTAATTTACAAAATTGACTACTTTTTATGCAATTGTTGTTCAAGTTCGAAGGTCCTTTATTAAAATCAAAACCCAAAATAATTTTTTTTTCAATTTTTATTTTGAATTCCTCAACAATCATATTAGTCATTTAGTACAATTTCCCATGATTACCAGCGCATTAAAGTGGCACCACAAAAACATATCTAACAAAATTATAATTTTGCAAAACTTTTGGTGGTTGTCCAACATGGTTTTTGGCTCATTTGATCGTGATTGCACCTTCAGCCAATAAACAAGGTGCATATCAAATGGAAACAAAAAACTAACATGCACATCATAAAAAAAAAAAAGGTGCATATGAATTTAAAATAAAAAACCAACAAGCAAGTATAAATGCATAAGGAACTTAGAGGAATTATAGGAACTTGTATAAATTCAAATCACATTAAAAAAAGGAACTAAGAGAAAATGTAGTTATAAACTATAAATAATAACTTCCTTCATTGCTTAGCTAGTCGCTTGCATACAAGTTGCAATTTGATTTTTTTAAAAAGTGTAAAACCTTGAAGTATGCAACATGAAAACATTAATAATCAAAAATTTAATATCTGACAAATTAATAATGAAAATTGTGCAAAACTTGTTCATTCATAGGTTCATACATTTTACACACAAATATTATATGTTAAAAACATGTTTGACACACAAATAAATGTGTTGATGGATGAAATATGAACCTATGAATGAATGAATGTCACACAAATTTCGCATCTTCTTATAAACCATGTCTCAAATGTGTTTTCAATGCACAATATCAATGTGTAAAACATATAAATTATCAATGAATGAAATTTTCACAATTTTAATTATTTAGTTTCTTAGATGTTAAGTTTGTGATGTAAGCATCCATTATATACCTCTAATTCCTATCCTATCAATTTTTTATTGCATTTCCAAATGGAAATTATCCTTAAAGTACCAATCTTGAACAAACGTTTTGAAAAACCAAATTAAGACATGTTGTCAATTTGTTTTTGAATTTAGATTTCATAAAAAACACAATTGAAAATTGCATGAACTTTTAGCTAGGAAACCTTTGTGCAAATTCTTCAATCAAATTAATAGTTAAATAAAGCATTGCAATTTCATTACCACAACAACAACATATCATTCATCACATGTGCACATGGCAAAAATGCCTCATTGAACGACATTTACATTATTAGGAAACATGGGTCTAGTTTATTAACCCATTTCACTTCAAGGCTTTAAAAGTGAAATGGGTTCAAGAACTAATGCTTTAATTTACTGGATTTCACCATGGGTGAAATCATTTGCACCTAATTCATTAAAGTTCATTTTTTTGTTATTCAAGTTATTTATAAATTTATTGAATGTAAATATTTATTAATATATTAATATATTAAGATATTTGATATTCGTAAAAAATTTAAAACATTTTATAATTTGCATTAACTATATTTTCAAAATAAAATTTAATAAAATTAAGTGATAAAATAGTTTACCCCTAAATTAAAATAATTCACTATAGGCTTCATTTTTGTGTTATTCAAATTATTGTAAAATATATATAAAAATAAATATATTAATTTATTAAACCTTAAATTAAATTAATTTATCAAAACCTTTGTCGTACATTGATTTGAAGAATGTGTTACAATTTATATTAAACATCATTTTATAAAATTAAAAAACCTCAGAAAAAATTAAAATTTATTATTTGTAATAAATCTGAATAAAAATTATGATATTGAAAAATATTGGGTAGAATGGAATTATAATTTTTCATTTGGGCAAAGTATGAGAAAGATAATAATGATGAAAAAAGAAGAAAAAATTCAAAAGATCATTGATGATATGTATTAAACTGCAAATTTCAAATATATTTTCAGTCAAATTAAGTGGTTATTTTTTTCTTTAAAATATTTAGATGTGTACATTTTGAAAAATCTTTTAAAATTAAGTTAAAAAATTTTCATTTGGAAAAAATATGAAAAAAAAAGGTTAAAAAAAGAAAAAGTCTTGACAACATCATTGTTGAAATGTATTATATTGCAAGATTCAAATAACTTTTCAATCAAATTCAATAATTTTTTTCTTAAACTATTAAAGATGGGTACATTTTGAAAAAATCCTTTAGAATGAAATTTAAAGTTTTTCATTTGGACATAGTATGAAAAATATAATAATAATTAAAGTTGAATTTTGCAAAACATTTGGAACAAACAACGTTATAAATACAACCATCAGCACACCTATTTCATATCTAATGATATGGTTGGATTACAAAGGCAATGGGTATTCAACTTGAATTCCAAGGTTCAAACCTTGGTAAAATTTCCGTGTGGTCAAAGGTGTAAGTTGACCGTATGCATGTAAATGATATTTCTATTATTAATATTAATTTAAAAATTCGAATTTTTAATATGTTAAGTTAAAAAGAAAAAAATTCAAACTCCAAAACTGAACATGATATTTTTGTGATTGACATTTGTTATAATTGTGGAAGGTGTGTTGGTTGGAAGAAGAGGGTTGCTTGCTTCAAGATTTGCCTTGGGCACAACAATCAAGACTAAACTCCTGTTAGCAAGTCTTGTGAAGATGATAAAATGAGTTTGATCTAGATTGCAGCACCCAATGAAAATTAATTTAAAATTTTAATGTTCACATAAAATTTTCAACCACAGTTGGATCCCTATTGAGCAATTTCATCCGCTATCTGAAGAAATATAGGGATAACCCTAATATATGGTCCCTTTACATCTATACTAGCTCCACATGTATAAACACAAACACAATTGTAGAGTTACATATCCAACAGATTTGTGTATGTACAGGCTTAGAATTCAGGGAATGTTGAGCCCACCCACCACTAGTCTCTTTGGATTTTATCTTGTTGCATCTCAGCAACCACCTATCCAGAACAATATGACAAATTGTTTTGACAAGAATCTGGACAAAGAGTACTTACTGTGTGGATGTCAACTTTTGGCAGGCACCCCATTTGGACAAAGTAAACTTGACAAACATGAAACATAAACTTGGCAAGATAGCAAAATCTTGATATAATAACCCAACAAACAGTATTCCACACACTTTAACATTGTAAGTGACCTCACACCTAGTGTACATTTCTGAGCTTTTGGGGTCTCTGACAAAGAGAGCCATCATCCAGCCATGCTCTCCCACTGTTGCATTGCAAACCTTGTTTGTCATCATTGATGCTTTCTGACAACAGAAGTTCCTTCTTGATCATAGAGTTAGACTGCTAGATGTTGTCCACAAAACTTTATTGGGAGTTGTGATGGAAAAGCTGATGAGCTTGGGTGGATATTTGATTTTGTTAATAACCACTGATTCTTTTTTTCTAAATATTTCAAAATCAGAGAACCGTTGTGTTTTGTTTTTAAAAAAAAAATTAAACATTAGAGAAATCCGTAAATTTACCCTGTCTTTGGGCCTCCTTTCACCCCCTAACCCCTCTTTCAGTGGTATCTGTAAAGTAAGGAAATTTTATCAAAACTCAATATGAAATGCTGAAACTCAGCATTTAATGCACAAGGTTCGAGAGGAATTCTAGTAGCTGTAAAGGTAGGAGCAGTGAAAATATATGTAGCACTAGTGAAGGCACTCAGGAACAAGGAAAGATAGGGTGAAACTCAGAAAACCATCAAAATGTTTTTTTGAGTTTCACCCTGTCTTTCTTTCTAATGTACTTTTTGGCAGGGGTTTTTTTGAATGTCACGCTGTTTATGACGAAACTCAGGGTACGGGTGCTGTCTTTTCCTGACTTTACGGATAACTGTATTATATTAACCTCCAATTTGGGTTATTTCGAAACCTCAAAGAAATGATGGTTTTCACGAAAGTACGTGCCAGCAACAATTTGAGGGTTATAAAGATGATGGTCATTTTAATTTTTCTCAATTATTTAAACACCATGGTTATATCAGAAATGACTTCTTTCATTTTTAGAACCATGGTTTCGAACTCGAAGAACAGTCCTGGTAACCTCTGCGTGTCTGTTCCTGTTTTTGATAACCGCCCAACAACACTGCTAATGATCTTCTTCTTGGGAATTCCTTGACCAAGCAAATCAGGATATATTGAATTTGATACAGTGTCAAAGATTGATTTAACCACGTGATGGGATCCCCCATGTAGTGAAGGCGGCCTAGTCTGCTGACTCTCCTGAGGTCATTTTAGTGATTAACATGGGTGTGCCCAGGATGACTATTACCACACAGTCTAATGTTGCCTTCAAGCAAAGAGTTAGTACTTCTAGAAATGGTGGTGTAGTAGACACCATAAAGGTGACAAGTATTAGTTATCCTGTCTCTTATAGGGCCAATGATTCCCTATTCCTATTACTTCTTAGATGAAAATGTAGTAATTGCACTCATCATGGATGAAAAGTTTCAAATCATGTTTTCATTTCATCTTGGATTGAGTTTCAAATTGTCTTCTCTTTAAGAGAAAAATATGTGAAGAACAAAAATTCAAGTCTGATTTACTCAGATTGCTTATTATGACACTTCTAGGTGCCTCCACCTTAGTGCCATCACCCTTTTAAGCCCTTTGATTACCAAGTGCACACATAGGCTTTAGTGCACCATGTTTTTACTATGAATTCGAATCCCAAAAGACAGAGATGAACTCGACAAGTTTGATCACTTACCAAGTATTGGGTTTGATAAGTCCTCATTGTTTTGCATCACATTCCCATGGATTTTTCTTCATCAAAGATGATTGCTCGTTAGATGTCATCTGTTGAGAGAACACAAAGAAATTTTGGTGTAGATTTCACAAATCTTTAAAAATGTCTTTTCTAACGATCATCAAAGGGGCTATTCCAGTGAGTAATGGATGTGCTATGACTACATGTTGCATGTGGATAAATTTAGTATGAGCTGAGTTGTCCAACCAGTTGGTAAGTTTGATTTTGTGGACATAATTAACATGTGTAAATCTGATAATTTTAGCTTTCTTGTTTGTTGTTGATTTTCATGGTTTGATTCTGTTGCAAACAATATTGTTGAAACTAATTTTCATGCTTAAGATCAACTTTCATGTTCCATCTTCCAAATCCCCAATCCTCAATCTACCTTCAAAGGACGGATGCATGACTAAGCTCCATCTTTTAGTCCATATCATGTCAAAGACATAATATCTTATGATAACACCAACCAACAACATTATTCAATATTGAATCTTTATTGAGGGATTCATAGTTGATTGTTTCTCAGCTTTTCTGCTGATTTTCTCTAGCAAAATCATTCCTTGAAAATTACCAAACCATCTTCAATATTGGATCAGATGCAATATTTTAGCAACACAACAAATTATCATGGAAACATAGCAGAAGACACTCACAAAATTACAGATGGGGGAGGTGAAAGAGCAGATCAAGGCAGAGGAAGGGTAGATTGAGGGATCTCAAGGGGAGCATAAAATTTTCCAGGAAATAATTATACAGAGGAGAGGAATAAAATCTAGGACCAAGCTGCAAAATCAAATTATTTCCAAGCAAATAAATTACCAGGTGCAAGCACAAAACTATTGAAAGAGATGCAATGATCAATCACAAGATTTGTGTCAAGCAAAATAGTTAAGAAAAAACTGTGGCAAGAAAGATGGGCATTTCGTATCTTTAAAAGCAATGGGGAATTGCAGTATTACATTCTCATGCTTGGTGCAAGCTGCTGCACCAATCTGCTGACTTTATATTCCAAAGATGGGTGTGGATAAATCCTTAGTAAAATGCATGATACTTTGGGTTGCTGCTATAAGCTGCATGCAAATGCAAAAGTTGTAAAACTGTAAAAATGCTATCTGAACTTCATGTCAAACTTGTAAACTTTCTTCAAACTTCAACAACAGTTTTGTATGCGATTAGGAACACTAACCCTAATACAATGCATACTGATTCAAGCTTTTGCTATGATACAATAGATGATCATGCATGGTGTAAAGTTCTGTGCAAAATCATATTTTATGGAAATGGAATTTTTGACTAAGTGAAGTAATGCTTTGATGATGTGATGTTGGGTGGTTGTTGGTTTACTGAATTGGTTTGTCATTCTCTGGCGCCTTCTGTATGGCATTGTCTGCAGCCTCCTCTTTCTTGAGGTTTTCCTTTTCTTGGTAATAGAGTCGTTCAGCTTCAGGCATTGATTTCATGATCAGTCGTACTCGGGTGGAGATGTCATCAATTTTCTCATAAAAGATTTCATTGGTGAATATACCCATGAGAATGAACCGAATCGTTTCCCAGCTCTCATACAAGGGCAATATGATGATCACCAAGGATCCAACAGTTCCCCAAATGATTGCAATTGAAGCCCAGAATGCAAAATAGCCCTCTGAGAAGACCTTTGCAGGGAGTGCAAACACAGGCCAAATGATGGCAATGAGGATAGTAAAAGCCACACCCCATCTGATGATCCAAGTCCTTGCATGCTTCAGCTTCTCCTCACTGAATTCCTCCTCTGGAACATCAATGTTGGCACGATCTACCATGGTGATATGGCGAGTGCTTACCCAGTCATAATTTTGTGGTGATAGGTAGCTTATAATTGCATGAATGGCACCACCAGATAGTATAGAAACTAAGTTACCAGCAAGCATAGGCGCATTCTTGCCAGTGCTTCCAAGCGTCACGCGTCCATACTCAACCTTGGCGACAACAAGCCAAGTTGTGATGCCAGCCAGCATGCCACAAATTGCTCCCGCCATTGCACCTTTGGCATTTGCTTTGTTCCACAGAAGAAGAAATGCAACAGGCATGACAGCAGAGCCAATGAAGACTCCCATGGCCAAGTACATCCAGCCAAGTGACACACCCGCTTTGTTGAGTAAAATGGCTAACACTCCCATGAAACATCCAAACAGGAACACGACAGTCCTTGAGACAATCAAAATCTGTTTGCCATTTGCTTTTGGGTTGATGTAAGTGCGGTAGATGTCATATGTGCAGAGAGATGACACTGCAATCAGCTCAGATGATCCTGCAGATGTCACAGCCCTGCAAATCCCATATACAAATTGATTTTATGCTAAATTTCTTCTTGCATGTATGTAGTGTGTATTCCTGAACAAATAAAAACCCAATTTAGATGAAATTCCAAGACTGAGCTTGAGATACTGTAAGACAAGACTTGACTGATTGTTTTGATGGCACTTACATGAAGAGCATTGCAAGGAGAAGAATGGCACCGAATTTTCCCATGAGAGCTATGGCAGTTGCAGGAGGAACTAGGCCACGCCCAGCTTCTTCTGCTGTGAGTGGAAGATCAAGTGCTAATGATCCCAAACCCAGGGAAGTTGCAAGAGAGAAGGGCACTGCAAACCATACCAAACCTCCAAGCAGGTACCCTTTGTGTGTTGATGATGGCCTTGCAGCTATGGCACTCACCCAATACCCCTACAAGACAAAATTGAGCAAAACTCCATGAGCTTTAGATGCCCAGGAGCTTCAACTAAAACTTGTTATACAACAAATAGGCCTAGGAGACAACATGGCAGCTTGAAGAAAGAAACTATTTCTTGCTCCCTGGAGCTTGAAGAAAAAATTAGACTTGCTAAGCCCTGGAGCTTGAGAACTTGGTCCATCTGGAGCTTCTAGGGGGTTTTCAAGAATTACTCACATTATCAACAAAGACAGTCCCGAAGTTTCCAACAATGTTGATGATACCAAAGACAAGGCCACCAGTGCTAAGCATGGTGAGATAGGAGCCACCATTATTCCCAGTCACAGGCCCACAAGCCTGAGTAGCATGGTTGAGAGGTTCTGAGCAATCACGGAACTTGCTAGCCACCTCCGCGAGCTTTGCATGCACATCTTTGGGACTTCCAAGTTTCGGACTGGCAACATACACCAAATACACAAAGACTACCAGCACAATATGCACTGTAAATTTCCAACCCACCCAGCCACCCACAAAACCCAAAAATCAAAACCCTCAATTACGAGATTTTCTCCCCCCATACCCGAAATCAGAAATTTCTTGAATGGAATTCTTCAATCAAAACCAACATTGAGTTGAAAGAACTTGGACTCTTAAGATGGACCAAATTTCGTTTTGTTCGAGAACCAACAACAACAAATGATAATGCTAGGAGCAAAGTTCCTGTAGAAGCAACATGTGAAGAAGGTGGAAAGAAAGTCAAGAAATATGTGAAGGTGGAAAGAAAGCCAATCAACGTGTGAAGAAGGTGGAAAGAAAGCCAAGCAACATGTGAAGAAGGTGGAAAAAAGGCAAAGCAACATGTGAAGTTCTTCAGGTGGAAAGAAAGGGAGCATTGGTCGTACATACCGATTACAGAATGGAGATAGCTGGCCAGGAAAGTGGCTTTGAGGCCTCCATGCAAGGTATAAGCTATGACTCCAAGTGGAATCAAGAAGCTTGCTGCATACAGATTCATGCCTGTCAAAGCATTCACGACAGCGGAACCACCCAATAAAAGCATGGCAGTGACTATGATGTTGGTCATGAAGCAGAAGCACAGGAACACGATATGCGCATGTGTGCCCCATCTGGCTTTCACAATTTCACATATGGTATGTGCGCCGGGTGCCTTCCGCTTGATCTCAATGGCCAACACTCCGAACAACAATACCTGTAGAGGCAACAGCAGCAGCAGCCCATCACAAACAAGCCTAACATAATATAAATCTAGACAAGTTTCAATATGCCTAAAACCCCAGGCACCCACTGCCACATGAGATGAGGACCAAGCAAAACACCCACGAAAATAAAAGGTCCAATCTCTTCTTCATCAATCAGAGAAGCTTGAACATCAAGTTTGAATTCTAGGACCTGTGCCCCTGCAGAATTTTTCTGAAGAAAAAAAGAAAATTTAGCTCTGACAGAAGAGATTCAATTGAGAAGAAATTGACATACTTGAACGGTTGCACCACTGGCATACCAAAAGGGACCACTGACACCGTACTCCCATGCTACATTTGAGCTTTGCAAGATTGTTGCAGCCCATGTCCACTGCACAGTGCCACAAAGCGGTACATGCCTCACAAATCAGAATTTTTTTGCAAGAAACATTTTGAAGATCTTCTGACTAGAAACCATTTTGGAGCTCGGATTTGGAGGTTTTGAGCTTAACCTGAGAAACAATGACACTGGCAATGAGTCCAGTCTTGATGTTTCGGCCTGCAGTGTTGAACCACTCGGAATTGTGTCTGGAATGAACGTACTTCTTCTCCAACCACACCTGTTTTTTGGGTAGTCACACCAGGTGCACAACAACTTAGGAAGATTGTCAAATTCAGGAACACTGCAAAAGAACTAATCAGATTCCAAACAAAATTTGATGATCTTGTTTTTCTTTTTTTTTCTTTTGCAAGCAAGCTAGTTTGAGGTAGAAATTTAGAAAGTGGTTTCAGTCTAGTGTTTTTGGAGCTGACCAGAAAGGAGGTGACAACGGCAAAGATGGCACCAAAACCCAACACGACAGCATAGCCCACTCCTTGGTTCAGTACTGGCTTGCCTCCAAAGAAACTGGAATCCCTCGTACACACTCCACCAACATCGGTGTAATACTTAGCTCCCCAGGGCAAACCTGGAGGACACACTGCAGCCGCCATTGCACCTCGGTCTGTCTCTGTCTCTGTGTCTCTAGATGTCCTTCTGGCTCTTGGAGAATGTAGCTGAACCGACAGAGACACAGACCTGACACCCACACAGAGAGACCTCGAGAACAAGCTCTCAAGCAACAACAGAATGCGTGAAAGTTTACTGACAATTTATTCTCATCTGATCATCCGGCCACTTGCTTGCAACTGCTTGCTGAATTCACTGCCCCAGCTGCACATGCATCCCCACCCATGGATGCATGGATGGATCATGTCGTGCATCATGACATGCATGTCAGGCAGATCTCTCTTTCTTTGCACCACCATCAACCAATGCAAAACAAGCAAAGACTCAGCACAGTAACCGCTCAACCTGTGGTACTGTATTCTGGACATGATTCTATTCCCCTTCTCTAGTTCTTGTACATGATTACGCCAAATTTAGGATTTGCAGATCAATGCAAATTCCATGAATCACAACCACCCCACAACTTTAACCAAGATTCATTCAAACCCTAACCAGAATTCGTTCAATCCTCCAAAACCACCCGAGACTGTTTTCTTCTGAGTCTACAAACAATTGCAACAGCTTCTGAAAGGCAGCTGCTGGAATTCAGGATTTTTGCAGACGATTATCATTCTGGACTTAACTTAAGTAATGAGTTTAAGAACAAGAACAAGAAGTTTTAGAACTTAGAATTAAAAGGTAGACTGCCAAAGAAATGAAACAATGTGAATTGGGTTTTTTTTCTTTTTGTTTTGGAGCAAGATTCACGGACTTGTAAAATCCTCTTAACACACTTGCGAAGAAGAATCTTATTATGCGGGTTTTGTCGGATGCAAGAAGCAATCTAACAAATCATAGTCGCTTCAGTATTGGGTGGGTGAGAATCTTTGTGCATCAATCAATTGGACCCCAAAACTATAAATAAATAAAAAGTCCTACGTACTTACATTCTCTCTCTCTCTCATCCCGTAGCTTGGTGCTTGGAATTCTCCAAGAGTGCACAAGCTCTGCGCGTGGCGATTCTGCGCTCGCGCACTTTTGCCTTCTCCGCTCGTGCTCCTTGTGGGCTCCTTTGTTGCTACTGCTGCTTGCTTTCTTAGTGCTCATCATTTACTGTTGTACTGAATAGTAGTGACATCCAAAGCATGCCCACCAACACCACCTTCTATTTTGTTGGATGTCACCATCTTATCAAGTTATTTTTATCAAGTTACTTCAGATATTTCTGCTTTGTGCCTTGAAGGTCACCATCCGATCAACTAAACTTTTAATCAAGACACTTGACATGATGTTTGTGCTTTGTGTGCTGATCAAGTTACTTTTATCAAGTTATTTCAGATATTTGTGATTTGTGCACAAATAACTTTTTGGAACTATGAGATATTTGAGTTAAACTTCATTAACCCCTAAATGTCATAAAAACTCCAAAAATACACTGAAAAAGGGACCAAATTGGTCCTTTCTGGGTTTAATGATTAAGTATCTATCTGATTCTTGTATGTGATGTTCACCTCCAGGCTCCTATTACGGTGGAAGAAATATTGACATGAGATAATGACCTTGTACATGTAATATTAAAGAAAGCAATATCCGTTGCACTCAGGATATTCACCTCATGTTAGGAGTAGACGAAACCTGGAGAGTGAATATAAAGATTGCAGTAGCAACTTTGTGTAATTGTGAAGATTGGGCGGGGAACTCGTAAGATGATAGATATCTCATTGATTTGTTATCAATTTCCAACATATATAGTTTGAGCTTGATTGATATATTTATTACTTCCATCCATGGTGTGGTGTTAATTATTCACCCATCCATAATCATGAAAAGGTGAACTGTATAAAGTGAGATACTATTCAAATCCCAGCATCTGGGTGAATCATTATGGTTGACCAATCAAAATCAGGCATTCCACTTTACTGCACCTCTTGGAAGGCAATGGAAACACGCGCATATTTACTGGCCCAAAGGAGTTTCATGCACAGTTATTTGACTAAAGTACTTCATCCAAACAAGTTTGTACAGGCCATTTTAGTGGTGCCGCTGGGCATTCTGTTATTAGGTGAAAAAAGCAATGATACTTTTACCTCCACTGTTACTCCAGATACCTACCTGCTTTCTTTTTATTACTCATCATCTGCTTACTGTGGTCGTGAATACTAGTAAAATTCCTAAGGGAAAACAAAATGGAGCAATTTGGAAACTTTCAGGCAGAACATTAATAAGTTCACATTATGCTATTTAATTTTTAAAATTTTCATTTTATTAATTGCTGTCACAGATTCCTTGTTTTTCCAAAAGAAATGTCAACTTTCAAAAAAATTTGAAAACATTTCACACTATATTTCCACTTTGGCTTTGGTTCGGTAACAAATTTTTGTTTGCATTTTCTTAATGTTTAGACAGGTCACTTAATGGGAGATCCTTCTTGGGATGCTCACAATTGAAAAGATGTCAAAAAAATGAAAAAGAAAAACACTGCATCCAAATTGGTTCATGTTTCTTTGTAAGACATGGAATGAGTGCCAACAAAGTACCTTTCCAATGTTTACCTTTGTAGTTTGCTTGTCTCTACATGGTTTCATTTCCCAATTGATTGGTTGTAACTATTGGAGGGTTTTTTTTCTCATACTGGACTCGTATTGGATACTTTCTTTTTAAATTCATACTAGCCTGGTCCAGGTATTGGGTCCAAGAGTGATTTTTGTCCCATATGAGGCAGGTATGTACATATGTAATACGTACCTGATATTGAAATTGATATAAAATTGGTACAAGGTTGGTATCACCTCAAGTCCTTACCTGTCTGGTACAAATATAAGGCTGGAATTGCCTCAGCTAATACCACACTGGTAGGGTCCTTGCTACCAGTGTTGATTCTTGATACCAGGTGCAGACCCAGACCAATACTGGGTGTATCAAGGAAACAAAGATCTTGCCCATAAAGGACGGAATAATTTATATTGAAATACCATAACATCCCGTACCTTGAATATTGTGGCATAATTTTATTGGATTTCTCAAACATTTCATAAGTCCCTTCTATGAGCTGTGAACTCTAGAGGTGGCATTTGTTCAAGTAGAGGTTGAACTTGGACTGCGGTGAAAAGAAACTCATAGGGTGAAAAGTACACAATCGATCTTTAGTAACTAATCCCATATTTGGCCAACTAGAGAGTCAAATATAATGAATTGCTAAATGGATTTTGACATATCAAGTTTCTAATTCTTAATATTTAATTTTTTTGGTAACTACACCTATTATTAAACACCCATCCATCAACAAACATTTGATTAGTGAAAAAAGGACTTCATGACCAATCAGCCAAGCATTTTTCATTTGTCAAACCATGATTGTTGATTGAACACCCGGTGGAAAAAATAAAATTGGGCATTTCAAAGTATTTCAACCAAGAATGCTGTAAATGTGTTTGGTCATGAATGTGAAATATAATATTCATTCAAGTAAGATGTTTGTGAATCTTTTTAAAAAATTGGTGTTAGGGTTAAAGTTGTCACATTCCAATACACACAAATGTTCACAAATTTGAGAATATCTCAACACATAAGAATTTAAGTGTTTGGTGAAGGGCATCATATAGGACACATTTGTAAATTTTGTAGCTCATTATTTGACATTGTCATCACAAATTTACAAGCTTCATGGGTTCATTCCATATCCATGCGAAATTTGTTATTTCATAGGTTTATATTGTTTAAACATGAATGTCATGCATTATTTAAACATGAAAGTCATGTGCACGACTTTTGTGTATAAACAACACAAATAGACATACAACATTCGTGTCTAAACAACACCAATAAGTATATGACATTCGTGTCTAAACAATGTGCACAACAATACAAATAGATGAATAACATCCATGTCTAGTCCATATGAAATTATGAAAAGCATATTTTGCACAACTATTATTGCCAAATCATGACCCATAAAGTTTGTGATGGTTGTTTAATAATGGACATTAGTTATCTTTGTATAATGCACACACAATGACATAAATATGCAAAAACATGTATATATGGGGTTTTAAGTGTTTGGGTAAAGTTGTGGAATAAGATGAATTTATAAATCTTTTAATTCATAATGTCACCTAAATTGGCTAGGGATGGGAGGTGATATGTTGCACTCAAGGGCGTACAACATCTTTATAAAAGATTTAAACCTTAATTAACTTGCAAACTAATTTAATATGGGGTGCAAAGAACATTTACATTTTTTGCAAGAATCCAAATAAAAAATCAAAGGATACATTGTAAGCTTGGGATATTATAATGCAACTTTTATTATGAACTTAAATAATACAAAAAAATCCTTAGACTTGCTTGTAAAATTTCCAACCAAACAAGAACATCACAATCTCAATAAAACATGTAGATCTGCACAAGCCCTAATTGAGTGGACATCATTCCTTTCAACTAAAAATAAGCATGTCCACCTTACCAAATTTTATGTTAGAGGAGCTCCAAAATTTCTTAAAGATTTTAATACTTAATGCAAGAAGGTTGAGAGTGGTAACAAAGGAGACCAATGTAGATGTGAAAATAGAAGCAAAAAGTAATGAATGCAATTTTTTTTTAATTTAAAAAATCCAACAAAAGAGTTAAAATAGAAGAATTAAAAGTAACAATAGAAAAAACAAACAAAAAAGTAAAAATAAAGGAGGTTTAACAAGTGCAAAATTAAGGATATAAACAACTTTTATGAGCATAAATATGTTAAGTTCTTATACTATTAGTGGGTAGCCAAACATGTAATCACAAAAATAAAAAAATAGTGCAACTCAAGTTGATTGTTGCAAAGTTTTTAACATGCTCCAACCTCTCATAACTTTAATTCACACCCATCACATCCAAAACAACAACAAACAAAAATTGGAATGGGAGGACTTTGCAAATTTCTTTCATCTTATACTACATGGGTGGCATAAGAGCTTGATATTCAAGCATTTATTAACCTAACTAACTTCTTGTATTCTTGGTCTAATTTTAGGAAGGATAGTGCAATATTTCTTTGTGGCCCTAAGTTTATAGGCCCCATCTTTTGGAAACTAAAATTAGGAAAACCTTATGTTTCATGATGTTCAATGTGCTTCACAAGAAAAAGGAGTTGCACATTAGACCAAACAAACATCAGAGAAGAAAATGTCCCCCCTCCCCAAACTTTGCATTAGCAATAATACAAATATTGAGAAAAACATGATGGGAGCTTGCTACATGCCCTACAAACAAATGTATATATGAACAACTTGAAGAGGTTTCCACAAGGAAAGCTAACATGCATTGGAACATTTCATTGTTATCATTGTTTAAATAGGGGTCATGATAAGGTTATGTCATCCCCAAATCCAGGGAATGATTAATTATGAACTATGTAATCAATGCAATACACTAGGTTCATTATAAGAAAACATGACTTTTAAAAAGTCCAACTTGATTGAAATGTCCACATTGACCAAAAGGGATGATTGTTTTGATTAAAAGCCTAGGGCATGAAAGACATGAATTACTTTTGACTGAAACATTTGACTAAAGTGACATTTTTGACCATGTGACAAACCAAACATCTAGTGAAAAAGGCCAAAGGTCCATTAAAATGACCAAAGTTTGGTCAAATTGACCATACTTAATGGCCATTATGATTTATAATTAATCAAATTGGCCATTTTGATTTAACACCTAGTCAAATCAACTATACTAATTTGGTTATTTAACCTACAAGTTTATTTTCATAGGGTATATACCAAACCTAAGTTCATAGCTAGTAGGCCCTAGGTTAAACATATTACACCTAATAAATAATTATAATGATTAATAGGTTACTTACATGCTACCTTTAGGCACATGTAGGTATTTAAACTTAGTACATTAATTAATTAATATTTAATAATGGATAATTAATACTCAATAATTTATGATTAATATTTTATATAATTAATTAATCACCAAATAAATGTCAATTAATAACCAATAATTAATTTATTCATCAACTTGTTGATTGATTAATTATTATTATCAAATTATGAATTTTAAAAAAAAATTGGGTTAATACTTGACAGTAATTTATAATAATTAATAGTAGTCCATATATAATTATAAATGATTATTGATAAGTGATTATTTAAAACTAATTTTTTAGTTTAAAATATTTTTAAATATATTAATTGATAATTATTATTTCATAGTAAATAATCATTAATTAATATTTTATATTTAGTAATTCCTAGGAAATAATCAATTACCAATCATTGATATTATTTAATTATTTATAAATTATAATAATTCATCAATCATTTTTAATCATTTTTAATTATTTTTAATAATTACCTATAAGTAGCCATCCTACTAATTAGGTTAATAGCCTAGGCCACCTAGGTCTGCAAGGTAGGTAACTTAACCTAAACCACTTAAACCTACTAGGTAAATACATAAACTTAACCTAGGCCACCCAAGCCTACTAAATAAATAATTAGGTAATCTAAGTTATGCCATCTAGGCATACTAAGTAAGTAATTTCACCTATTAGGTAGGTAGCCTAAGCCTTGACCTACTTAATAAGCTAGGCAACCTACCTAGTATGTTTAAACTAAGTGTATTAATAGGTTTGTAGGTACCTACATAATCTACTAAATAGCATAAGCATAAATAGTTTACTAGGTAGATATAAACATAAACTTAGTAGGTACCAATAAAGCCTAGCAGATTATAACCTACATGTTACTTAGGTACATGCATTTATTAATAAGTACTTCCTACTTATTAGGCTACCCTACCTGTAACCTATTTAATTATGTAAATAGTGTAAAGAAATTCAAGTTCATTTAGAATAATATGCATGTTGAACAAAAATTCATGGAAATTGATTACAATATATTAATCCAAAATCATGTTCATTACAAATATTTTGTCCAAAAATATCACCTTATGGGGTGGTGGTGCAATGGTTAAGGATTTGATTTCTCAATGTGAACTTGAAGAGTTCAAGTCCCCACATTTGCAACTTAAGCTACCTTGGTTACTTAGGTGACCTAGGTTGCAAAATTTGTTAAACCACTTAGCTTAGGCTACTTGGCCTAACCTAGGGGGCTTAGATAGCCTAAGGGCCTAACCTAGGGGCCTTGGCCTAATCTAAATGGTTTGGTTTAGCCTAGGTGGCTAAGTTAGGTGGCCTAGGCTAAGGACATAGGGTAATTAATTAATTAATATTTTCATATTAATTTAAAATTATATATATAATTTATTTTTATTTTTATTTTTTTGTTGTTGCCCAAATTATATTATTGTCACGATGGTTTGGTAAATAAAACCAACCAAAAAGACCTAGTCAAAACGGTTGGGTCCAACTCAACTTGTCCAAAATGGCACTTTGGTCAAGTTGGATGTGGGGGCAAAAAAACCATATGAGGATTTTTTGACCAAAATTCCTAGTAAAAAAAACGATGATTTCTTATAATGGTTGTATCAAGATTCTACATCTTCAGAGGTGAAAGATTATGAAATCATTACATCAAAGAATGTAAACCAAGGACTTGTATGGCGATGTGGGAAAAAACTTAGATGATGGCATTTTTGTTTAAGGAATTCCTCAAGTTCTTCAAGAAATTTGTACCAAATGGGATTTTTTCAAATAGATTGACAATCAAAGAAAATCAAATCAAATACTAATAAATGTTTCTTCAAATAAACTTCAATAAACTCACAACCTCATTTTGCTTGAAAGATGATCTAATGATGGATTCGTATTCATACAAATGCCATAAAAATGTGAAAACTAAGTTATGGACACAAAAACTACAATGCTTACTACATGACAAATCTAAGCATAACACAATCATTCATGAAAACAAACAAGAACATGAAAATAGACACGACTTCTAAAAGTGTATGTGCAAAGCACATATTTTCATACAATGAAAAAATGTGAATGTGAATAATGGTTTTAAAAAATGAAGAAAGGTGGATTGCATGGTCTTACAAAATATTAATTTTGATGAAATTAAAGGTGCAACATTACATGACATACATCTAAATATACCTATTGTGATGAAAAATCCTTGGAAGTTTCAATATTCACCTTCCATAAGGCACTTTGTCCACAAAAACATTTTACATAATTTTAAAAATATTCATTCTAGGTTTTTAAATGGATGGTAATTGGATGAAAATTAAAAGTGACAAACAAATTTCATCCATTCAAATCAAATACCAAACAAATGATGATGGACCAACATGACATCAAAATTAATCTTTCATGCCTATCATAAATAGTTATGTGAACTATTCTATGACCCCTACACCTATTCTTACACCTTGGAAAACCTCGCAATGTTGGAAACCATTATATGTTGTATATAATAAATTCCAAGAAAATAACGAACAACAATATTTCTCATGTCTTTGATCAAAGTTACCCTATTTCACATTTTCTAATAAAGGAAAGTCCATTAGTAGGCATATCCATCCATTGTGTTTGGCAACAATCACTAAAATATTAATGTTGCGAAAGATTATGGGATCTGAGGCAGAATATTGAAAGTGAAACGAGGTGATAAAATTGAAACCAATATAATACAATGCCTTGTCTAGATTCCATTCCTTAAACCCCATAATTGTTCTTGAGATTAGGAAACAAATGACACCTGAAAATGAATTTTTGAAAGGAGTTTAAAAGTGGGGAACAATTGAGAAAATTTGGCATGCAATTGATTCCCTGATCACTAGCAACCCCACTTTCAAATATTTGCATTTGAAAAGACAATTGAAACAAAAAAATAATATATAATTATCACAAGAATTGACTCATGTTTTTTTGTATAAAATACACATAATAATCCTACATGATTTTTTATTACTTTACTTTCTCCAAGCATGAGCTCAATAAATTGAATAACAACATAGCTTGTCTATTTAGCTCTCTCTCTATATGTATATCAACATATTGATACAAGATCAAATGTTTCTCCAAAATGAATTCCATAAGCTTGTCGAGTTTCAAGATCTTAATTTATAAAAATATATACTTGGCCTTTCACTTCACATATTTTTAGCCATTTATGAAGGATTAAATTTGGAAATGTGACAAAGTCAATTGCATCCTTAAAAATTCAAATTCCACCTTTCTTTATATGAATAAAATTAACATTTGCTTAAGTTACAGTTGTACTATTGTTTTATATAACCTTGTTTAGATAAGTTTTTCAGCTTTGGATTTTATATATTAATATGTGTTTTCCAATCATCCTACTCTTTTTAGATTTCCTCTTACTTACTCTCCATTTTATAAATGGCCACTGCATAAGATGTTTAATGTCCAGATAGTAGGAATAGATATTAAAGGCCCATGCATTTTACCAAAAAAATATGTTTTCACTCTTACTATGCAACATTTACCTTCACAAATGAAAAGATCCTGCCCCTGAGGCTCAAGCCAACTCCACCATATGAGGTCCACCACTCAGACAAGCACATTGAGTTTTACCTAGACAACTATCCTCTTTTCAAGTGCAGGATGAAACCCTTGCAGACTCTAGCCTATTAAACAAAGCACCCAGCAAAGGGGGGGGGGAGAAGGAACAAAGAGAGAGGACCCAAGTTGAAGAAGTACAGAAGCCAAAGTGGGTCACCACAGGGCAAAGGAACAAATCAATGTGGGATTTGTTTTGGGAAAGAGTTGGGAGATATTATTAGGGGAGGAAGAAGACAAAAGAATGCGCTCCCCAGGGATTGGAAACCTGACTCTCAACTTGGATTGCCTTTCTTCCTTTGAAAACTCAATTCAAGATTCCCACCTACCCACCAACCACTTGCACTCCCCTTTCACTTTTGGAATTCTGCCAAGTGGTAGGTGTATACAAATAAGTGCAGCAGATTCTGGAACCAACACTATACCTGCTATTTAACTATCTATTTAACTATGGTAGGTGGGTGACTATCATAGGTTAGTAGGTAACGAATGTGAGTGGTTACTACATAGGTAAGTAAAGTAGGTATGGCACTTGGTGATTACTAGGTCCATAGATGCATGTGGATGGTTATTACATAGCTAACCACTGTGGTTACTTGTTGGACAGGAATACAATGAAAAAGTGTTTAGGGTGAGTTTCAATTAGTCTGGCTAATCCCTCTGGTATCTAAGTCCTGTAATTTTGCCTGGGTGAAAGGATTGCCGAACACAATTTAGAAAATATTTTCCAAGCATCTAAATAAGTACCCATTAAGTTTATGATGGGGGTAATATTAGCCCATGTTGAAAATGGCAACAATTTACAAACAAGTTTTGGAAATAGAATTTTCATGCAGCCAATGAGAAGGTTCAGCATGGGGGTATAGGACCTTTAAACTCCTGAAAGAGCAAAGGGACAAAATGTGTCTTCATCTTCACATAGGTATTCAAAAATTCCAAGGCACTTGGTCATTAGACCCATGCAAGAGACAAAGTAAGGAAACTACTTTTTTATCCCTAAAACAAATGTGTTAAAAATTGGACAGAGATAGGCGGACATAGGTATACATATATATACATATATAGGTTGACAAAAGGAGTAGGAGGTGGGGGGGAGGGGGAAGTTGACCACTTGGCAATTTTGAGATATTGCAAGGGTTTTCTAAAGGAGTCTACATGAGGTCAATTGGGCATTGGAGTAAAAACTAAAATCCCCAAATTCTAAAACCCCAAAACTAAAAATGCAAAGCACTACTCGAAATTTTGCAATGTAACTGGAGCATACGTTATAAAATATAATAACGAGGCAAGCATTTCATAAAGCTAAACACCCCATCTTACGAACAAATCAAGGGTTTCCAATTCCAAACTTAACACTTCCAAGGTTAAATATATGCCAATAAGAGGCCTCATTCAAGAAGGTGAAGGTACCAGTGTAGGCTCAGTTTCACCCTGGCCAAACAAGTGCACCCTTGGTTCCACAAGTGGACCCTTTGGTTTCATTTGACTTTGTGTAAGACATATCCACACTTTTTACAAAGAATCAATGGGTTGGCAAGTAGGGTCACAGATCTCTTGTGTGTCCCATTTCACCTAGATGCTCTCAACTCCCTTGACCTTTGGGAGGTAGTTAGTGACAATGAAGACAAGTTTCTGTGTGTGGCAGCTTGTATACAACCTCACTCACTACCATGGGTCAGTCAGGTTGCCTGGGTTGCCTGTTTGAATACTGGTCCTTTGACTATGAGGGTATGGAACCAGGAGCAGGACATTTAAATTCAAAAGAATTCATCTCGCACGCCCTACAACACCCACCGCCCCGCCCCCTCCCCCCCAGCAAATTGTGTAGTCATGTGCAAGTTAACACTTGCAAACTTGTTCGGTGGATGCTTAACAGAAGATGCTAGATAGCCCCTAACAAGCCTGTGCAAGTTGACACTTGCAAACTTCATAGTGGGGTGTTTAATGGGATATGCTAAGTATTCTCCAACCAGCACTATCTGGGTGCAATACCTTGGGCGATTTAATGTAGGGTTTGGCAAATGTGGTCCAAAATATTAGTCAAATACTATAGAGGGTCCCATTATTGTAAATATTGAGATGTAGGTTGCTAGTTGGCACTATAGTTCTTACTTCCTTGAGATCATGAGTTTCAAACCTAACAAGCAATAGCAACACTTACTTACTTTTGATCCTTATTATGTAAGACAAGTGTTGATTGTGGAGGACATGACCCACACTGTCCACAGAACAGTGCAATGCTCGAAAAATAGGCTCCGGACAGAGCTCATTATGGACTAGATAAGCATTTATGGAGAGCGGGGCTACCAAATGTGCAATGCTGCTGTTGTAGCTCAGCAATTGCTGGGGACAGGTGACCTGTTGATAGCCCCCCCCTTTCCATAAATGCTATTCCGCGTAATTGTAAACCTTCATATGTGTGAATGAAGAGTTTTATAATCTTCTTATAAATGGATGAAAGCTTTCATAGACTTCTTGTAGATGGACGAAAAGTTTGATAATCATCTTGTAGATGGATGAAAAAAGAGAGGGGAGAAGTTCTGCATAGTGAGAAACAAGGGGAGGGAGCTTGAAAATGTCTACTAAGCAGAAGTAATGTGTATGAGGTTGTAGGCTACTGCACCTGGATTGTCCTGCTCTACACAAATCAGAAATTCACACGTCAGCAATTACCTCCCAGAATGGGCTAGTAGGTTATTCAGTGTCTCCCCTGTTTAATGACCTTCGTAGTTGCCTTGCTAAGATCCGATAAACCAATGCTATGTTTAACCACAACCTTACCATTGGAAGGAAAAAAAAGTTTTGACCCCTAGAAACGGCCTACAAGGCGGTAACTTGAAAATGGTCTTGCTCAAATGGTCATAGGCCGCTGTTGTGTGCCCAAAAAATTTAATTAATTAATTAATCAATTAATTGGTGATAGGCCGCGGTGAATAGGTAGGGGATGTAAGTGGTTACTATGCAGGTGGTGAAGTAGGTAACTTGGTGGCTTCTAGGTAGGTAGATGCATGTAGATGGTTCCAACATAGCTAACCATTGTATGGGACAGGACTACAACCAAAGAGTGTTTCCTATGCACACACCATCCATCCTGGACAGTACACTTGTAGGTGCTGGTCCTCCGTCCACTCCAGCCTTTTTCCTACTGATGAAATTTCTCCAACAAAGCAAAATCATAAATGAAACATTCAAAAAGTGCACAAGTGATTTTTGAGGATTTCCTTAGTCAAAAATCAGAATAATAATAATAATAATAATAATGGAGATTTTTATATTTGGTTTTCAATATGTATTATATACCCCAAAGTATAGAAGTATGGTTAAACATATGTCCTTCATATCTGGTTTATTGCCAGATTCGGCTAAATGTTCCTAGGGATGACCCTCACTTTTTCTACATATTTTTATTAATGATCACCACTTTAGTTGCATCAAAAATTTGCATAAGAAAACACCAGTCCACTCTTGCCATGCAATTAGTGATTTTTTTTTTGAAAAAATTCACTAAAGTAAGCCAAGAAAATGAGGAGAAACCCCAAGCCCAAAATTTGAAATAGCTATATGATATTAATGGAGGTCGCCTAAAGTTCAAGTTGTGTAGGAATGAAAGATCGCCAAAAAATCACCATCCAAGGCCGTTTCGTCATTTGGTGCAATTTTGGTTGTCAAATTTGGCAAAAAAATGTTACCTTATGGATGATGTTTGCCACTATGTAGTAGACCTAATAATTACAAGTTCAAGAGTTGTGAAAAATCAAGGTTTTTTTTTCTTCAATTTCACGAGGTTGGAGAACTTACAATGCTACACAAGAGGACTTAATCAAGTATGGCTACATGTTGAGAACAAAGTAGAAATTTATTGAAACCCTATTATGTATTGGCAAGCTGTAAAAACTTAGCTTTAAATGGTAATTTTGACTTCTTTTACTTCAAAATGTGATGAACTTGAGGGTATTTTTTCCAAAAAATCCTATGTAGGAGTCGAAGGCCTTTTTCTTCACCAATTGGTGATATTTTGCCAATAGAAAAATGCTAGTGAAAAATGGAAGCCAAATCTTGGACTCTAAAGTTTTAACCTTCACTCCTAACACCTAAATGCTCTCAAAAAATGTTTTGCAAATGTGATCATTATTGAACAATGTGAATGATTACATGAATGGTGAATGTCATGAAATTTGGTTGAAATTGTTGCAAGCTAGAAGCACATGAACATGAAAAATACAAAGTGCATTAGAGCAAAGTGTGATATCGGTTGCAAGTGTGAAGCAACAAGCTTGCAAGTTGCAAGCTACAACTTTAAGGGACTCACAAGCCTATTGTGCAATTTGAAGGAACTCATGAATTTACAAGTTTGCTTGAGATGTAATTATTTTGAAAAAAATATTGAGCTTTGCATAATTCAAGTTTGAAGTTTAAATGTGTTGCATGCACATTGTAACAAGCTACATCATAGAATTTGGAGCAATGAGCCTTGCAACATTTCTTTTCCATTAATAGCATGAACACTAAACATGGTCACATGGTGTTGTAATGGAATGATTGCATTACCGGGGCCCATGGGTTTTGAGTTTGAGCAGACCTTGATTTCTTGAAAGGCAATGGATTGTGGGTGGCTATTGTGTTACAACACCTAGAACAAGTTCAAAAACTCAATAGGTCATGGTGGGGGTTTGTTTAATGTTGTGTTGCAATACTTCAAGTACAATGAATCAATCACAATGGGTGGCTATTTGCATTGCAATGTCTAGTTCTTAAATTGTCAATTTGCAAGCCCAAGCTTGGTGCAATGGAGGGTCCAAAATTCAAAATTGAGACTCCACAAGTCACAAATTCATAGCCCATGACAATGGGCAATGATTTGTAAAAAATTCAATTATTCAAGTTTTCATTTTCAAATTAATTTTCAATTTTTTATTTATAATATGTGAATTAACATGTGAGTTTGATAGGTTTGATCATTGATCTTCTTGATAGATTTTTTGTTTTTTTAATTTGTAAGGTTGTTGTGGCCCCACTAAAACTTCTAGATTTCAAGTACAAGGCCTTATTTGGATCTAAATTTTCTACTCCCATTCTTGAACAATCTCCCCTTCAAGCACATGAAAGGGTTTTTGGTCTTGCCAATTTGTTTCATCAAACAATATTATGGCTACAAATTTCATAAATTTGGAATACATTGTGCTTAAAATTGAAAATTTTGTTTTGAACAAACAAAAATATGAATTTGAAAAAATGTTTTAAGACAATTGGGTAGCATGGTTGTCATGGGTTGAATTTTTAATCGACAATGATAGTCTACTAACCTACATGAGGTGTAAAATTTATTCCGAAATTGAAAGTAGAAAAATTATTAATCCCCAAACTTGATTTTTTGTTGAAACATGTAGGTAGGCAAAAAGCCACTTCTATTATGCCAAGAGTAAAAGTTGGGGGGTTTTATAAGAACCAAAAAATGTCAATAGATAAAAAATGAGGTTTAGTTTGCCCAAATCCCATGTGATTATATTCTGCAAATTATTGTCCATCAAGATTTGAAAGTTAATGTTACCAAATGAATATCAAAGATTTAACAAAGCAAAATGAAGATGGCTAATTAGTTGGACAAGATTAATACATTTCATTAATTTGATTTTCAAATTACTTTTGGAAGGAAATTTTAAGTTAGAATGTAGTTTTGAAATTTGATGATGATTGGGAAATTGTTTTGTTTTAATACACAAAAATGGACTTAAAGATCAATTATTGGAGAGATAATAGAAATATGTGCAATATTTAGTTTATATTCTATTGGGCTATGAACCATAGATTTTCATGTTTTTCATTTTTGATTTATTCATTTTACACTACAGATGTTTGATATGTTCAATTTCAAGTAAAGAGGACATAGAATATTAATGAAAAAACAATGAGCATATTCTGAAATTGTGTTATTCTTTAAGAGAATCATGGAACTTTGATCATAGATTTTGCTTATTTAGGATAATTTATAATTTAAGAAATAAGGTAAAATTAGTAATTGTAATATAAAAAAATTGTGTGAATACAATCTATAGATATAATTGAATGAATGGAAACAATAAATTATTTGTGTTGTAAGTACTATTGAACGCATAAGTTGAATTGTTTTAAAAAGGTAGAAAATAGTTCTAGGTAAAATCTATGCCTACCAATTAATAAGAGAAAAGTTGTGCACTTTGCTATCATTTTGTACTTGTTAACCCATGGGAAGCATATGACAAATTTTGAAAACATCAACATTCTTCTTGAATTGATGAAGGTCAAACATTGCCCTCAAAAACATTGGTGTGACAATTCTAGTTGGGGAATGCTTAAAGTTTTACACCATAGTAGTCATGCAAGCTACTAAGTTTGTAGTGCATAAAATTAATTATGTGGTTTTGTTTTATGATGAAATGACATTGATTGATAACCAATCTTGGTTATCAATCTATGTGTACATTATCTAGAATTGTTCAAAGGTCCCCATGTTGTTGGATTTCACATTAATCAATGAAAGTTATCACATGTTTGGCAAGTCATAATTTTCATTTTTTACTAGGAAAATGCAAAATTGGTCCATTCACAGTAAAATGGGTGTCAAGGTCATAATCCTTACCAATAATTACATTTTACAAATGCCCTGCATGGATTAGTTTATTAAATACCAAAATTGTATTTTAAATGTAATTTATGAGATTGAATATCAATATTGAGACCAAACATGACCCATATTATAATTAAAATTATCATTTTTTGAATGAGGATCAAGATTATAGTTAAATCTATTATTTTTTAAAAACCATTATTACAAATTTTGAACCTTTTTAACCATTAAAGGCATTTAGAATCAAAATTAACAACATTCACTCAAAGGATTCAATACATATGCATTTAAAAATATAAACATATGTGGCCCTTTTTATGAAGTATATTAGAGCCCATAATAAAATTAAGAACATTTGGTGAACGTTTGAGTAATAAAAAACACATTCAAATTTTTTAGTCCTTAAAAAAAAACCTTGTCAACAAATGTTTTGTGTATGACAAAGGATTCTAATAACATAATGAAATGACTCCAAATTTGTAGGATATCAATTTCATGAATAAACAAGCAAAAACCTAAAATATGAACAAATAATTCATTACATATAATCATTGGTGATTTTTCAAAATACTAAAAGTGAAGTTTTCACAATAATCAAAAAGTGATTTGGCTCCTTTTACTTTGAATGGACCTAAATAACCTACCAGTATTATTGATCTATGAATATTATTAATTGAAGTAATAATTATTAACATTATTTCATTAAATAACCTATTAGTTGAACTGACTAACAATTGATACCTAAAATATGTGATATATACGATGTATTTTTTCTATTTTTTTTCTAATATTAAAGGTTAAAGTGTAACCTATATTTAAATTGGTTTTTAAAATTAAAGTAACCCTATTTTACAACCAATTAAATTATAATATATGTCATCCTATGATTTTACTCACATATTTTCTAATTTAAAGAAGAATATCCCCCCAAGAACTCTTGTGGATGGTAAGCATGAGACCATTTTGATGAAGTGGATTATCAATTTCAATAGTAGGATTAATAACAAGCAACATATATGCCAAACATACTGCATATGGGTGAAAACTTGCAATTCTAGCAAAGAGTTGACATGTTATGTGATTGGTCTACCTATTTTTTACCACATTGTGCAAGGTGTGAAATTCCAATGCATGGATATAACAAGAAAATTGGTTAAAGAATTACAAGTTTGATTTCCACAACATGTGATCAATGAAGCATTAAATATTATTTGCCCCCACTCTAAATACTTGTAGATTGTGATGAATATTCCAATAATCATTTAAATGATGTCAAGTCTTTATTTTGACCCCCAAAATATATGCAAGTTGGTGAAGTTGAGCAAATGATTAAGGGTGCAAATGGGATATCACGAACCGGACTTGCCCCTTGGGTGATTGCCTTTTGGGTGTTTATTCTAGGATATTTTTGGAATCTTTTAAACAACGATCACTAAAAGAATCTTAAAAAATCTTTAAAATTTTCATCACACTATTATGTTATGGTTTACATTAAAAAATTGCTTAAAATATGTCATTGCCAAAAAAATTCAAGTCCATTTACAAGTCCTTTTATTGCTAAAAAAACACTAGTTACAATGTTTTCAAAATGTTTTGGGTATTTGTCATTCATTAGATTGATTTCCAACTTTTTAAATATATATACCAATACATTAAAAATATCATTATGTGAAAATAATTTCATTTGGAATTCTTTCTTTTTTTCTAAAATGTTAGATACACAAAACTAAGCATTGGTTACAACTGCTTGTGTATATGTTAATGTGACTATAACCTTAACAAACTTTTTTGTGCATTTTAATTGGATGTGTAAAAAATTCATGTTCAAGATGATGGTGAAAAATAATGTGCAAGTGGTTTTGGGCTTTCCTAATATTATCAATCCTCTCAATAAAATGTGAAAGGGTGAATGGATGGTTGAGTGGTTCATTTTTGGCAAATAGAGACTCCATACAAGTTCATAACAAGTTTTTAAAAAATGGTCAAATGGTATTTTTGATAGACCTATTTTGGAAGAATATGTTTCTCAGGTTAAGGGGGGCCCCCACCTACTTTAATCATATTTATGTGCAACGTGAGATGGCTTTCCTCCTATAGCTAGGGAGATGCACCCTTCTTTTGAGAGTTTGGCAATTATTGGCGCCCCAAGTCTACATGCATCTTTAATGGACATCAACCACAACACATCCCTTCGGTCTATCTTGGAGGATGACTCCACTTCCTCAACATCCAAAGTCCACATTTGTTTTTGTTCCAGCAAGGGGGCAAGATTATGATTGGTTGTTAGGCCATCTATTTGTTCGTTTCGCATTGCACACTTTACTTTCACCTTAGCATTATGTTTTTGTCTTGATTTGATTCAGCCTTTGGCATCTAGTCTTTTCATGCATGAATGTGGACACGGGTTGGAGGCATTTGGCATGCACTTAATTTGTTGCCCATTTAAAGGTTAGTGAATAACCACACATGATGCCATTCGAGACATCATGTATGCCCTTGCTTGAGAGAGTGGGCATGCTATATGGAGACAATGGTGGTACACCTTTATGTCAAGAGTTTCATTACGACTTGATTTCTACATAACCTAAGAGGACTAGGTCTTTGTTGCCAATGTGGTGGTTATTAACCTAACGTGGGAAACAATGGCTTTGAGTGTCATTAATCGACTAGTAGGTGCAACTGTGGAACTTAGCACCATTGCTAAAATCCACAAGTATAGAGGGCTCCATGAAGGGCATGACACACTTGGGCATGATATGGATCGTTTCATTAGGGAATGTGCTTATCTTTTCCACGATAGATGATCGAAAGGTCATTTATCCTTGTCTTTTTGCATTCAATTTTTTAGGCAATGTGTTAGTATTACTCTTCAACGTGCTTTAACCTTTACTATAAAGAGGAAGATTGTGTTGGCAGATGATGCTTGTTTTAGACCTCCCATTACTATTAGATTTCACAATTTGCATGCAAGTGATATTAAAGGGGCTGCAAGTGAAATAACTTCCTACCATGAAAGAGTCTAGCTTCCCCTTTTTTTTTGGTTCCTACAGGGCTATGCATCTTTTGGCCTTTCTTTGGCCTTCCCTTTTTGTTTCCTTTATGATGGTTATGGCCATTGATCTTTTATTAGATTTTGAGTGTTATTTTCTTGTCAATGGACATGGTTGTTATTTTTTAAAATTTCAATATTATAATCTTTGATCACCAAATGCTCACCCACCTATGAAACTTCCTAAACCTAACTCAAAACCTATACCAAACATTAATGACTTTTGACATCAAATTTCCTAAACCTATATTTGGCATGGTGGATGCCACTTTAAAATCCTAAAAGAAAACTTGTAAATTTCATATGAATGAAAGCCAAAATAAAGATTTTAAAACATGTTTAATAAGCACAATTGTTTTGGGAAACAAAAAAAATTCCATTTCAAATGATTTTTGAAAAGTTCATACCTACCCTTTGGTTAATGTGTTAAGGAAAACAATTTCACATTTGATTTTATGATTTCATTTTTCAAAGCATATTTAATCACTATAAATAATTTGGAATGGAATTTAATATGAATTGTTCAATTTATTAATAATCTAGTTAATCAACCAATTCATATTTTTGAAGTTCAAAAATTCACTACTAATAATCAATGCATTTTCAAAATATATGTTTACAAATGTGTTCATAATCATCATGTTAATGTACAACCAATTTTTAATTGACAAATTCAAAATTATGTTATTTGCCACAAGCATTTAAGCACAATGCACCTTGCAAAAATGACCATTGTGACACCAAAAGTGAACCATTCAACTATGCATTCACCTAGATGTTGATCATAGATTCTTTTCTCATTTCTTGTAATATTTCAAAATATGTTTAATTCTTATATTTCCATGATCAAAATGTTGGTTTGCTTGAAGGATGAACAAATGTTTAATAACTTGAACTTCATTAAATTTAGGGTCCACAGTTGATTGATAGATCATTTGGATTGGTCTATTTGCACATTTGGGCAAACTTTTTGACCATGGACAAATTTCCTTATGGTAAGGCAATGTGCATTTGAAAAATGAAAAACATTGATATGTTTTGAATGCTTGAGGTTGCAACCCTAGCCTTTGAGGTGCTTGTTGGCAACTATAAGTTATCGTCTTCCAAATGCTTGTAAACATTGAATTTTAATTGCAAGTACAAAAAAATATGTAAAATAAAATTCATTGCCTTTTGTTGGTTTACCCATGGGCCTAGGGGGACACTAATAAAAAAGAGTAAAAAATACATGAGTAAAAATATAGAGTGCCATATATTGGTTGTTGGCTAAAAATTATAAGTTAATTAGTTACGAAATAAGGTACATTTTATTCAAATAATCAATTTAATCAAAGTGTAAGGTATGTAATAATCTGAAATAATGGATTACAATTAATATAAGGTGGCTTTAATACATATATATAATAATAGGATAAAAAAAAAAGTTGAATAATCATTTAATACCCCCCTAAAAATGGTCATTTGATGTTCATAGATCTCAAACTTTGCACTAAGTGTTTCCCCCAAGCCCATGGGGAAGAGACTCCACATTGGTGTTGGGTTTCAAAAAATTTGGCTAAAACTTGACCCAATGTGTGAGTGCCATATGGAATGTTGTGTGTGCATATGATGTGCATGTTCTATAGAAGTGCATGCATCTATATGAGAAGTATTTCAATTAGAAATTTGAACTTGGCATGAAGAGCAAATTCATTTTGTGATGACCTATTTGTTTCCATGATCTCAAGTAAACTCCAATGGTTTGAACTTTGGCCCTTCCCCTTTTGTTCTAATTAAGAGTGTTACTAACATATTTACCTTAGGTAGACATTGTGTTGCAATGCATGGGCACTCCCTGCACAATGTATATCCACATAACATTAGTTGTAACCAATTTTTCACCTCTATTTTTCTATGTGTAACCAATTTTTTTAGAACAAAAACTTTAGTTGCCAAAATATTTTATCATTGTCCTTAGCATGTTGCCAACAATATTCACATCGATAATTGCTAAATACACATTTTAAAAAAATAGCAATTTTTTTCTTCTAGGCTTCACATTTTCACAAAATGCACAACTCTTTTGTTTCCAAGGTTGCAAATAGTGCAACTTTTGGAGAACCAAAAAAAAGAAAAAAAGAAAAAAAATCCCTTACATGAAACTATTTGTTTTTCCTTTTAAGTTTTGTGATGCAGCCATAGTGGTGACATTCCAAAACATATTCTCCTTAATTGGTGACACATTTGTAGAGGATCATTAAAACAATAGCCACCCAATAGCTAGGTGACAACTATAGAACTATGATGACAATCTCCCCCAAAAAGAAAAAAATGTGCAAAACTGGGCACAAATTAACAAATTTGTGACAGAATATTTGTTTTGTTTTTTAAGTGATAGAGACTACATGAGACCTAGGCCAACAACAGAATGTAAATCTCTAGATCTTAATACAGGAGGAGCATCTCCATGGGCAGCAATAAAATGGTAATGTACATACACAAAACTTTGGATGAAGTACAACCTTTAAGGAAGCCTTACATGTATTATATATGAGTGTCAAAGCTAAATGAAAGTCATTCATGATTTTCACTATAAATTGGTCATGATGTTTGGATTGTGGAAGAGTGTGTTTGTGCTACATTCTGGTAAAAACTTGTTGACAATACTTTTGTGTGTGAGTGCCACTTCATTGGCATGTATAGATACACTAAGTTTAAAGGCCGGTGGAAAGAATCTGGTGATGGGTCCACCATTAAGCTAGAGGATCAAATCATGTTTTTGTCTTCCAAACCAGGAAAAGAAGAGAGGGACCCAATACTACAGTGGGCAATAGGACAACTTTGGTCATAAAAGCTTGATTCATCAACCCACTCACATTGAGCAATTGAGAAGGCCTCATGTCATCTTGTCAATAAAGCTCCAAATTGCACACTATTCACTCCAATATCTGTGGGCAATTTTAGTCTTGAAACAACCCAAGAATTGCAACTGCATTGTCACACCTTCTTTATGGGGAGTGCTGGATTCCTGGTGAACAGAACACCCAAGTATTCCCTTGTTTCTAAATTGTTGCAGATTCTTTCAATGCCAACCATGCTCAGAAAAGGTTTCAGGATTTCAAGTGCCTTTTGTTGGACACATGCCATACCCACACAAGCAAATACAGATTTCAGAGAGATTCCTAAAGCACGGGGTGAAATTTCCTCGTGTATTTGGAGGGTACTTTGTATCCATGAATATCTTTCCTAGAAAAGAGGCTGGATATTATGCCTACTCCTCAAGGGTGGGAGAAAAATTATGCCTTCTTGCAAATATGCATGATTAAACCCTCCCCTACCTCCTTGCTCTTATGTTAACCTTTCATGATAACCTTTGCATGGTGCTTTACAATAGGTAAAGCCCTAGGGTGCATGGTGCTTACAATAGGTAAAGCCCTAGGGTGCATGGTGCTTTACTGTAGGTAAAGCCTTAGCATTTTGGTGTGTGATGCTTTATGGTAAGTAAAGCCCCAGGGTGGGGTACATTCCCAAAACAAGGGGATGGACGCAATTATCGCCTTTTCTAAGGCCACTTATTTTAGGAATGCCCTCACCCTATGGCTTTACTTTACACTTTCAATGTTTCCAATTGACATCAACTTCAGATTCATAGTATTTCCCATTTGTTCGAGCTTGGAGGAAGGGAGTGGAGACCAAATCTATATGAAGAAAATTCTAAGACTCTATGAAGAAACTTTATGAAGTGTATGATGGACTATCTTTGTTACGCATGAGATTATTTGACACTACTTGTTTCAATGTAAGTCACTAAACATGCATTAAGATTTTTATAATTGATTTAAATACATAATTTAAATAACTTAGCTCATCATTCACAGATGAAATTTATATATGATAGTCCATTTCTCATTCATGATACATGAAGCTTGTTCATGTATGTACTTCTTTCATTGTGAGCAACAAGCTAAATTAAACTAAATATTTTAAATAATTGTAATAAGTGTAATCTATCTCTATATTAAGATAAGTGTTTGTTTTGTTTTGTAATCACACGTTAACCCTTTCAAACCAAGGGGCCTTTGTTGCACTTTTGGTACCATTAGAGAGCCACCAACAAGGCAATGTGCAGGGTTGTCATTAGCAAATTTTGGACCAACAAAGTGACAATTATTGAATTTAGAATTATTACTCAACCAATCAAAGCCTTGTGGTATTGGCTCTTTTGTTTGCCATTAGTAATTTGGCTCTTTCCACTTTAGTAATTTCTAACCCATAAGGACTCCATCACACTTGTGCATTGGCATCTCTTTTGCAACCAAAAAGGAGAGAGGATCCAAATATAAACCCTTCATATTTCATTACAATTCTTCAAGAAAATAAACTTGTCCATGTGAAATCCTATTGTAATTTCTCTATCTTTGTCTCGACCTTTACCCCTCCATGTAGGATCAAATATAATAGTAGCACACTGCATCAAGCTATGTTTAATAATCATCCCAAGACAAATAAAATTTCACTTCCTTCTCCTTCTCTCCTAACATACTCAGATCTATTTCTTTGAATTTTTTAATCAAATGATCTAGATGTTCACAAAACTTTACTAATATCCGGTGATGATCCATAAAATGATTTAGCCAAATCTGGCTAAAAACATAATATTAGAATTTATAAATTTAAGCATCCTTCTATATTTTTGGCAACCTACTGGAACTTAATATAAAGCTTGGAAGGTTTTTAATTCTTATAAACAATCAGAGTGTGGCAACTAGAAAAGCCAAAAAACACTTGTTTTTGCCAATTTGAAAAAAAAAAAAAAAAAAAATCTAATTTGTCGAAAATGTCAAAAAATAACATTTTAATTTTTCTAACATATTAGACTACATAAAGATACTCATTATACACATTCTCATTCGATACAACCCATTCTTTCCACTCTAAATTTACCACCATTTGCTTAAATGGAGACTTTATTTTCAAAAGCCTTTCCAACATGATGAATTAGTGTTAAATTTTGTTTCATCAGTCTTTAATATGTCCAAAACAAAAAAAAAAATTCATACAAAATTCCCTCAATAATATTTGGCATTGGTGATGATTAGTTATGAATTGACTTAAATTCTTAAAGTATCAAGTTTCACTTATTCTAACAGTTCATGTTTTTTTAAATAAGGTCTTTCCCAAGGGCTGCACATCCATTTTACACAATGTGAAAATATATTTCCTCTAGTAGATATCCAATTCAATTACAAGTCGTTGCATTATTTGCCACTATCTGAACAACCTTAAAATTCCCATTTATTTCTTAACTAGAAACACTTATCTATTTTGCAATATAAATTCTTAGCTTTTTCCCCACAAATTTAGTAATTGTTCTAACGAAAAATCATCTTTTAAGGCACATACTCAAAACCCTTAAACATAGGCCTAGGATGTATTAGACTTCTATCACAACTCATTGTGCAACCAATTCCCACCCACATAGATTAAAACATTTTTTAATCATAAAGTATTTCAATTTTCTGCTGAAAGAAAATGTATGCATCTAACTTATCATAATTTGGTATCACATGTCATGGTCCATATAAAATTTGTATTTGTTACCATATTTTTAAAATAAATTTCTTGCCACTTTAAAAGTCACTTAGAATGCATACAAGAAAATTTAGGAATTTTTCTTCCTGATTCTTTTTTATTTTTCCTACCCAAATTCCAAACTAATTTTAAGGTAGATTGAAAATTACTAAACTTTCGGAAATTATCTCATTCTAATTCCTTTATATTTCTCTTTCCTTTTTCATTTTATGAAATAACACATTTAAGTTTCTAACAAATAAAAGCAATTCTTTAAGGATGTTATCTCCAACTTCAATTGTCATTTGTTATTTTGACATTCACTTCACCTCTTTGTCTTGTCAAAGATGTTGAATAATTATTTTATTGCAAATGTTACATTTTAATTCTTATGAACTTCCATGCACATGTTTGAGTAGCAAGTAAATTAAATGCGTGACCAAAATCAAATTTCTTGTAAGCAATCAAACTTGATAAATTGAATTAGTTTTCACATGAAAGATTAATTGACAATCCAATGTTTTTTCAAGACACCAATGGGACAATAATAGAGTACAAATGTGCATCATGTCAATTTGGAATTATTAACTTCCTTAGAGTACTCACTTAAGGAATTGTTTTTTTATAAATGTTACATCCAATTTTCCATTCCTTTCAAAGGTCCACAATATTATCATGGGGAAAGTTTATAGCATGGTCTAAAGCTTTAATAGTATGTCTTATATTATGGCTTTAAACTAGACCATTCAACTAAGTATTTTGTGAAGGACTTCGATCCTTTGTATCTTATTGATTTCAAAACAAAACCATCGACTTGGCATGCCCAAATTATTTTCCAAACTAGCCTTCTTGTAGTGTAGGAGGATTATTTCCCACAATTGTTTCTTGCCCTCCAACCCATTTTTGTGGTTTTAATTTGGGTACAATTTTGTTGCATGCATAGTTTGTGGTAGGTATGTGTACATGCTTTTGAATCAAAGCAAATCTTTGCTTGAATGATGCCTCCTGCCATACCTCCAACCATTTTTGGAGGTTAAATTAGCTCCAAAATAACCACAATGCCTTTTTCCAGCTAACTTTAACAAAAGTTTTGAAAGTAAATATTTTGAATCAATGTATTTTTTGAATTGGAAACAAAAGATGTTACAAAATTCCATGTAATTATGAGCTTAAGGAAAAGTGAACTCAATTTCATTTTAAGACATCATATTCAAGAATGTATGGTTTAATTCAGCACATTTTAAATGTCTTCACATTTGAAATTAAATTTATGTATTTGATTTTATATCACAAATTCATTTCATTTTTATTTAAATATTTTAAATGAATATTCTTAAACATGTGATATAAAAGAATTATAGAATTCAATGTATTGATGAAATAAAATACATGTGAAATTATTAAATGATATAACTGTAGTAAGTGAAATTCGAAAATAGACATGTTTACATATATGTGATGACATCAAATTTTCCAATTTATTGGGTTATTGATTAAACTATAATTTTAATTACTTGGTCAGACCAAATAAATAACAGACCAAAACTTTAATTATAACTACAACTATAACTTGAACTATAATTATAGTTGTGGTAATAATTAAAGCTCTGATTTGTGATCAATGGTTAAAGACTTTGTTTGTGGCCTTCATGTGAAGAGCTCAATTGAACCCTCTTTGTTTGTGACCTACAATATGACTACAAAATCAATCAATACACATCACTTGAATTAGGCATTCACAATTATGTCAATGTGGTCATATTATACATATTACATTATGTATATACTTTGTCAACTTGTTGACAATTTGATGATTTGCAAGATAGAAAATATTTTGTGTTATTATTTTTATAATCTAGTTATTATAATTATGTTGTTATTATTTGTTTACAATTTTTGTGATATGTAATGTTGACATGCAATTGATATATTGTCATCATAGTGATGCTTGTACATGAATATGATGCCACAAAATTTTATGGGGGTGATATTTTGGAGATTGACAATTGCACACTTTGACAATATTTGTAATGGTTGGGATTTTATTTGGATTATTATAAGAGTTCAATAATGTCCACAAGTTTGAAGCAACTTGTGTGGACCCTAGACTAGGTGGATAGCTTGCCATATGGTCTATGGTTTTTATCCTTATTTTTTTATGTCTTGTTATTATTTTCATGCTTTGCAAGATTTCAACATGCTATCGAAGCTTATGAAATAAAAAATGATTGAATTTTCTTGAAAAGTTTATGTGCATGAATGGCAAATGAAATAGGATCTTATGTATAATTCAATGAACATTTGATTTTCTATATGATTATGCTATCGTCTTTTGATGTTAGGATCAAGAAGCTTTCTAATCATGACTTCCACACATGGAAAATCAAGATGGAATTGTGTTGTATAACAAGTTTTTTTGGTATAACATGTCAAGAAGCTTATTGCTTCAATGATGATGAAAGAGGTCAAATTGTTCTTGAAATTTTTGTTTTGGTAAGATGATAATATGAAAGGAAGGATAGGTTTGCTGAATTTGAAACTTGACTCTTTCATCATTATACACATGCAAATATGACAAAAGGTGTGTGGGAGTGATTTGTGTTCAAATTTCAATGTGAGGTTGTAAGTTATTAGAGTTGAAAATCTATTGAAAATCTATTCAAGTCCATGTCCAATTCAAGCATGAAAACCTATTCAAAGATTCAAAAGATAAAAAGATAAAAAGATAAAAACAAGGCTAAAATAACAAGCTATTCCATACCCAATCTGCACTAATCAAATTTGTTCAACTTCAACAATTTCCACAAGTTGTAAAAAAAAATTCTAGTCATTTGAGGTTTTACAACATCACACATTCAAAAGGGAAATGTTTTCATCCTTTGAATTATTTTCTTTGGCTCAAATAGTTTTTCTTAGTAGCAATATGATTCATAGTGACAATAACAACTTTTGGTCTTTAATGGTACTAATGTCTTGTGATGTTGCATTCAAGAACTCTTGACTCCCAAAACATTGAACTTGCTCTTTATGTTCCAAGTTTTGAGAAAATTTGTTGTGAATGAATCAATATGAATGTGTATCATAAAAAAAAACAATATTTATATGCTTGAGGCCTTTCCACCTACCTCTTTTTGCCTACCCACCCACCTCTTTGGATATGAAAAGGCACAAGGTATGTGCCATTTCATATTCAAGTTATGTATGTGAAAATAACTAACAACTTCCCTTCCCCTACCCACATTCAAATATGAAAAGACACAAGTTATGTGCTATTTTATATTCAAGTTATCTATATGAAGATAACTACCTACCTCCCTTCCCTTACCCAACTATTTGGATATCAAAAGCCACAACTTATTAACCATTTCATGTTCAAATTATATATGTAAAAATAAATTACCTATTTCCATCCCTTCCCCTACCCACTTATTGGGATATGAAAAAGCACAAGTTATGAACCACTTCATATTCAAGTTATTTATGTGAAAATAACTACCTACCTCTCTTCCCCTACCCACCTATTTGGATATCAAAAGGCACAAGTTATGTGCCATTTCATATCCATGGTATCTATGTAAACATAATGAAATATTTTAGAAATATTATAAGATAAATAGTGGTATTTGAAATTATATGGAAAATCTAAATGAATGTGAGATGGGTTATTTTTCAATGGTTGGTGAAAAAATTGGAGGCAAGGCAGCATGAAGAAAGAAAAAAGGTCCAAAAAGTGAAGTGGGGGGGGGGGGGGGGGGGGGGGGGGTTGTAAATATGAAGAAAAAATTAAAATTGATGAAAAAAAGGTTGACAACTTGAATGAAAGACCTCATACGAATGTCAACAATGAAGCATACCACATGCATGAAATAATGTTCATGGATAAAATTGACCACAAATATACCATTGTCCAGAAGTTGATAACATGCAAAAACACTAGCAAAATTAAAATTTTGATGAAATTTTCAATACAAATTGATTCTACTATGCATGAATATTTTAATGTTCACAAATGTACCCTATCACACATATAATTTGACTACATGGAAACTTGATGATAGTTGAAATTGTGATCATGGATCAAATTTATCAAATGGATTAGATGAAATTCTAAACTTGCCTTGACCACAATAGTAACAAATTAATGTTATTAATACACAAATGAACCTAGGTTTAATGTTCATGAAATATGTAGCATGGATGACAATGAATTCCATGAATGAAAATCACAATATTAACCAAGTTGACTACATGGTTAAAAAACTATTGCATGGATGAAATTGATGAAAATTCAAACATGGATGAAAATGATTGTTGTAGATAGATGTACAGATATATATTTGAGGCATACATATCTACCTTTCTCCTCCCTTTGCAAACCTTCTTTCCTACTAGGTTGGTTTTCATGTACCTTTACTTTTCCCTTTCATAGACCTATATCATTCCCTCCAAATTAACATTCAAAACAGTTACCTTCAATATCTTTCTCCTCTTGTTTGCACACATTATTTTATACAATTTACAATTTCCCAAAAACAACAATTTGTCAAAATTTGATAATTTCTTTCAATGCTACCAATGAATATATATTTAAGAAATTTTCATTATGAGGAATTTGTGTTTTAATGATTAGATTTACAACTAGATTTAAGTCATTAATACCACATGCAACTATTACAATGTCGAATCACCTTAAACAAATCACCAAAAAAAATAGTCACAAAAAAACAATACATGGTACAATATGTTGTCATGAATTGCAACTACAATGAATCAAATCCTCCATGTGACTCAACTAGGGTTTTTCATCTTTTGTCTTGGATAGCCATAGGCTTAGTTGCCACCTAGTCTAGCCTACCTAGCTACTTACCTAGTGTAACTACTTTCATAGCCTAATCCTTTTAGGCTAGTTAACTACTTAGCTACCTAACCTATTTACCTACCTAGCTAGCCTACCTATTTACATGGCCTACCTACATAGCTTAGTTATATACATAGCATGCCTAAAACCTAGGTTATAAAAAAAGAGTTGAGCCCAAAATGTAAAGAAGAGGTGTGAGGCTGAAGAAGAAAGAAACATCCAAGTTCACAAGGGTTAATGTTCAATTTCCTATAGCACAATATTTCAAGAAGGGTTGTTATATGCAACATGTTGGAGCTTGGGTTCTGATTCACTTGGACATTATTTTAAAATATGTAGTTGTTGAGGGATTTAAAAAGTTGTGTCTAGCTTGGTTGTCTATTTTGCAAATGTTTGATATAATGGATATTTATAAATGACTACCTTACTACCTTGGTAGCTTCAACACTGATTATATTATTTTCAAAATTGTTGAAACTTTTGGAAGTTTTTTTTTCCAAATAAACAAATTTTTGGAGGAAATATTGAGTCAAGTCAGGAATATTTTATTTGTTGAAAGGAAAATTTCAAAATTAATTAAATTATTCAACAAACATGTGTCAAAGTTGCCTAGGTATTATACTAGGTAGTAGTAGGATACTAGTTTAGGTCTTGGTGAAAATTATGGTGGTTTTGTTGGGATGTTTAGATGATGAATTCAATACTTTTGACATCAATAACATCCTTCTGATCAAATCCAAGATGTTAAAAATTTAGCAAGATAGTTGTACTTTTTGAAAGGAAATCCTATAAACATTCTTGGGTTCTCTATTTTTGGTTTTTGATTATTGCTAAAACAACCAATGTTATTGATTCATTTCAGTTCTGTGTCACCAAAATTAAGGTTCAAGAAGGCACGTTCCCAAACATGCACTTTTCGAAACCTTGATTTTTTCTATTATCATCTTTAAGATCCTAAGTTAAAGCTTAATTTCCAATGAGGTTTTCAAGTTGATAGGAACAAAATATTAATTGAAATCTTCTTCTCTCATTTTTTAATTGGCTTATGGATGTTTGAAGTATAGCAAATTGAAGTTAAAAAAACCAAAATTAATCAGAAGTTTCAACCAAACAATCAAGGCATCTTCCATCTTTCCATTAAATATTTCTTCAAATAGTCATAAAAATTATTAAGATTGTTTTTCTCATCCATTTACTTAGGGTGAAAACTTTAGGGATACAAAATTGCAGCCCAAAACTTTCTGACAAAAAAGAAAAGAACTCACTTTTGGATTTCATACTTATGAGAAAGTATTTGTCTTTTGTTAAACAATTGGAATCATTTATATTTCATTACTATATCCTAATTCACATTTATTTATTCATTGTTATATGGGATGAACTAAAGAGAGGTGAAGAATGAATGGGACTATTGGTGTAATGGATGAGCTCTCTCTCTCTCACTCTCTCTCTCTCTCCTTTTTTGGGATGTAGTAGATTTATCTGGTGATGTCTAAAGATGGGTCCAAATATGGGCAAATTTGATCTAGTCCAATTTAATTCAAATTCAATTGAACTTGAAATGAATCCAATTGAATTCGAATTGAGTTCAGTTGAATCTGAATTCCATTCAATGGAATTCCAAATAATTGTTTATTAAAATTCAATTATCCTTTACATTGTATTCAAAAATCTCCTTGGATTCCTTACTAAATTTGGATATGAAGAATGCCTTTAATATTCATTCACTATCATAGATTTTATTTTTTTGATTTCAGATTTAATCCAAAGGTAAGATCTTATATCATACTCCTTCCATAATATCAAATTGTAACAAAATTTCTATTTCTCAAAGTAGTTCATCACATAGCTTTAACAAATGGGAGATATCATATTCACAAAAAACAAATCAAACTTGATGATTTGTTAACTCTAAGAATCCTTGACTATGTGTGGAAAAGAATTTGTGGATGACACAAAGGAATGACTGGCCTTATGCCTTGCAGACAAAGAATATTGCAGCTATGAATGTAATAAACATGGGATTCATTGGCATTGGGACTTGAGTGTTGTCACAGACTTTACAGTTGTATCAAACCCTAAGTCTGAAAATTCAGGATTCAATTTAGAGTTATACCATCTCTGCAATTCCATGCAGGGAAGAGCTACAATCTAGTCTAATAGTGGTATCAAAACCACTTGGATTGGAAACAAGTTTCCGATGAGGTGTAAAAACTGTGTGCAATATTTTGTTGCTTGCACTTTGTTTTACTATTCTTTTCTCGGAATGGCTCAACACATCTTCCACCTCTCATGTCCTGCTCTTCATCACTATACAATCAATGCACTGTCGTGGGTTGCTTCATCTTCATGTCATGCATGCACTTGACCTTCAATAAGACCAACCATGGCAAGTTTCTCCACAACTTTCTTTCAATGTTGTTATGGTGGGTAATTTCAAGTGAAAGATCAGCTTACCTTTTGACACTTGCTTCTTCAATCCATCATTGCAATAGTGTGCAGAACTTGTTGGGCACCATTATATGTGCATTCTATTTCACTCTTCCACAGAGTGCATTTTGGGCTTTACCAAAAAAAAATTGACCATTGGTATAGAATGTTTGTGTTCTCTTTGTGGAGGCTAATTTGACATTAGATCTAACAGGATCTGCATCATCTTCAGTCAAATGGCTACTCCAAAGCCAATTTGTAGGCCAATCAGTTATTGCTTCTGGGTAATGTCTTTAGTTGTTTTGGATGTTCTCAGTTATTTCCAGATACGAACATTGTTGTTTCTGCAAAAGGTACAAGCTGATGTCTTGCCCAATGTATAAGCCCCAAATGTCTTTTGTGGCATATCACCTTTCTTGTTGAGGAATTCTGGCAGACCCAAATTCCATAGCAGCAGCTCTTGCAAAATGAGCAAATTGAGTATGCTTCAATTATGACATTTCTAATTCTGCATTTGTTGCAGGCTTTTCACAAATTTAAAAATACAAGCTCCCTTCCTCTTCTTCTACCCAACCCAGGAAGCAAGGTCCCAAAGAGAAAACATGCACAAACCCCACTCACCCCTCCCCCAAGAAACGCACCAAATAAATAAATAAATAAATACATATCCATCAAAAATTAGAAAGCTACAACAACAGCAAAAATGGTATATAAAAAAACTTCAACAAGAAGGGAACAAAACACTCATAGAAAGAGCTACATTAAAAAACAGGCAAAATGGTATATATTAATACCACCAAACAAAAGTGCTTTTTAAAACAGCAAAAAATGGTATGCAGAAATTGAACCCCCCAAAACACAAAAGAAGATCCCTCTAAATGCTTTGAAATGCAGCAAAAATGGCGTGTGAAAATAACCTCCAAAAAACTAAGAGATCCCTTAAAATGCTCTAAATACAGCAAAAATGGTATGGGAAAAAAATCCCAGAAAAACCCTGGAGGTGTGATGGCTCATTGGAAGAGCCCATTCTGAGACCCTGAGATTGCAAAAGAGGTCTTTTTTTTATGAGACCAGGTCCCAGGGCATGAAGTAAATTGTCATCCAACACCCAGGAAGCCACATATTACTAGAATACTAAAAGAGCGCAGCAGCTCAGCCATTGTGCTAGTTTTTTTTTGCATTGAGTAAATCTGGGCAGAGTGAATCCATCCCGATTGAAAACACATGGGTTCTCAAACCCAATGGAGTCCAGATGAGACTCCTACCACTCCTCTGCCAATGAGCTTGACTTGAGGGTGCCCATGGCTTGTCAGGTCGAGTTGGTATGTAAGAAAAACATCCACAAAAAACAAAAAAGAGACCCATCAAAACGTTATGACGACCCAGAAAATAAAAATAATGCAATTAATTGCAGAAACAAAGACGTTTCTCATTAACTTAGGGTGTTCTTAGAATGGGCTATAAGTCAAGGCCAAAATTAGTTGCAGCCAGTTTTATGTAATGATGCATCATCACTGAACCCACATCATTATTTTGGCCGCACTTTTATATATATATATATATATATATATCATAAAAGATGCACATTGACTAAGGTTTTGGGTTGGGTTTTAAAGGTTAATTGGATCTTGGTTATGGAAGAGGTCAAGAAATAATGCAATAGTGCTACTTATGGGTTGATTGAAGAATTGGATTGCATGTTTCCTTCATAAGCAATCATGAATACCTTTGAATTATATATCTCTAATTTTGGTTACAACTAAAAGTTGAACATATTTTCTTGACTCAAGTCAACATTCTAAAATCCCATTACAATCATGGGAGGCACATAGGGGTCAATTTTATTTTCATTCCTCTCTTTCTTTATGAATTTTTGTTGAATCAATAGACCCTTTTTTGAAAGGAGAAAACATCCTTGGGTGGACTGTTAGGAATCACCTCAAGGAATGGTTAAAGAATAAAAAAAACACAAATCATTTTCATGGGACCTTTACTTTGAATGTTTTCACAACTATAAATTATTTTTTTCTCATGTTTATTAATTGCATGCACTAATATATGGCTTGAGCTTTATTTTAGAACTTTCAAAATTGAAAATTATTTTTTTAGAAATTTAATCAAAATGGCCCCTTCAAAAATTGATAACTTTAATTTTGGAAGCTCATAATTAAATTATGTTTACTCAATAAATTACCTAATAAAAAACTTTAAATAGAATGACTTCCAAATTACATTAGGAAAAAATTTCCCAAGAAAATTCTCAATGCATGTTTCAAATTTGTTTTCCTGACCAAAAAGTTCAAGGAAAGGTGGCCATGCATCACATTCTTGAAACTTTTTCTAAATGTAATGATTAAAAATATCAAAATACACAATATTCTTGATATTATTAAAATTTCAAAATCTATGGAACCTAATAAATGTACTCTTTAAAACAAATTATGAAATTTTTTATTTAAGTGTTTCCTATGATTTTTCAAAGTTTGATGAATCTAGGAAAATCAAGGTGTGGCATTCCTAGTGGTCCACCCAAGGACACTTTTGCCCTAAAAGTGACAATGATGTTAAATGTTATTGGAACTATGAAACCACCCACTAATTGTAATTCGTGTTCTTGAATGTGAGCATTGTTGGCCAACAATTAAATTATTTCTCATAAGTTTTTCAAATTGTTGAAGCTTATTAAAGTGTCTATGGCTATGGTTTTGGAAAGCATTGAGGATGAAAAGTGTTTCTTTACATTGTTCTTCATGTTGAATGAATTTATAAATAGGCTCACAATGCATTTGGATTTGGTTGTGCACATGTAGGTACAAAAAATTTATACATTGAAAAGCTTTCCATTTGATACTATAATCAAAACATGGACAAACAAGAAAGTTTGGAAAGTGTAGAATATAATCCCATTTTTGTAACAAACACCAAAATCTTCTAAACCTTCTCTACATTTTGTCATTTCTATCTTTTCCATTCTTATACTTTTTGTGTTGGCATTGTATGCAATGTGCATCGAAATTGTGTTTTGTATTATGTATCTACTGATATATTGTTAATTATGTTGCATTTCTTGCAAGCCATTTGTAGCTATAGTGGGCAAGGTTCATTTGGCTCAAGGTTCAATTCCCACTCCTTTTTATCTATGGTAGCCACATTTTCTACTTTGTTTTCTTTTTGGTTGCCAACTTTTATTTTGTGGTTCATTGCTAAAATTCACATAAGAAATAATCTTATAGTCATTAAAGTTCTCCCACAAAATATACACCATAGTGTAATTTCTATAGAAAATTTGATGAGATGGATTCATTTTTAAACCTTTAATCTAAGAGGATACCATTTATTAACCATAGACTAGTAAGACCTAACCACTTAGGCTACCTTAACATTTTTAAAACAACCACTAACGTTAACATTTAACACCTAATCAATTGGAGTATACGAGTGGATCATCCAGCTAACCATTCTATCCAAGCTTGGAGAGAGGACCAAAAATAAAAGGTGGAGAACTTTTCAAGGCTTAGGGTCAAGTTTTGTTGATTTGGAGCCTTTAGAACATTGAGGACTTTTGTCAATGTTGTAGATTTGGGTTCAAGAAGGTTGTATGTGGATTTGGATCGATCAAATGCAATTTTTTGAGTCAAACAATGTGGGTGTGAAACCAAGGGGAAAAGATTGCAATTAGATGCTAAAAAGGTGTGGAATATTTATTTATTAGTTTATCAAATTTAGATTTTTTGGGTGAAGAATGTTTAAATGCATAATAATGACATTTTTCTAGTTCATGTTTTTTGTAATTTTTAGTTGCAAGAATATTTTAATGTTATATACACAAATTTGTACTATTATTTTGTACTGCTTGAAATATTTGTAAATTTGAACATGGTTCTTGTGTCTTTCTTACAATTTTTTGAACTTGACCGTGATTTGTTATGACATTCACTTGTACAAGGATAGGCATAACTATGTTAGGTGAAGGAAAATAAAATACAACTATGGCTACTTCTTTCCTTGTACAAATTTATATTCAACTCTATTATGTACATATGTTGTAATAACTATGTGTTAATCTTGTTGAATAGCAAAAAAAATTGTTGCATTGTTAATGTGAAGTACATAGCACAAAGCACAAATGAATATTTTTCAAATGTTTAAAGCTATGATTTTTGCAATTGAAATGGTCAAAATATGTTGGAAATATTTTTGTTTATATAGTTGCCTTCATCTTGTGTCATTATGGGTACATACAATGTTGAAACTAAAGACAAGACAAGGATCAACTTTACCCCTTATGCTACATTTGCCAAATGTTGTTTTTTTTGCCCTTATTTTACGTTCACATTTCACATGTTTCACAAACATGGCCATTCACCAATAGATTATATTATTATTGAAGTGGGTGTTTTGATTATATGTTGGGACTAGTTTTTTTATTTGGGGGAGAAATTCCATCAAGTGGCAAAAAAAAAATTAATTTTTGAAAATTTTGTGTTTTTTGAGTGTTTTAGTTGTTTTTTTTTTTAATATTTAAAATTACCAGATTTTATCCTACATTCCAATATGTAACCAAAAATATAGAAAAAATGCTAGATCTTTTTTCCTTTTGTATTTTTTTATAATCACCAAATCTAGCTAAATTGTTTTATGCATGATCACCATTTTAGCTACAACACAAAAATGAAAAAAGTTGTGACATATTATTAAATTACAACATTTGAATAATTAACTTACACATTGTGTGAAATGTATGTCATTCATACTACAATACATCCATTTCATGTGGTTGGAACCAATCCAAATTAAATGCCTATTGTGAAATCTTTGAAACAACTACTTTTATTTCTTGTGTAATAACAACCTCAACACACTCTCAATACTAGTCTTAAAGGTTGGCCACACTTAAAGGTAGGTTTAAATTTCTTTTTTTCCTTAACACTAATGATGGTGACCTCAAGGTCAACTACTTTTGTTAAACATTATCATTACAATAAACCTTTTAATCTTTTTTATTTTTTTGTCCACACAAAGGATGTTACAAAATGTGGTAGTGCACAAGTAAAGATCTTTTCGCCACTTTTGACCACTTTTGGCCATATTTGAATGTAAGTTTATAGACCTTTTTTCCTTTTCAACTCAATTTGACCATGGCCCAAATTGTGTTCATTGCAACTTGTCCAATGCAACTAGAAAGTGTTTGATAGAACTAGATTGCAACTAAAAAATGTCCATTAGAACTAGATTATAATTAGATAGATTAATTGCAACAAACATGATTTTCTCATAGTAGAAACCTTGCACACATTGTTTTCTCTTCAACAAAGCTTGCAACAAACTCACCCTCATTTCCATTGTTTCATTCTTTCTCCATTGATTTTGTTGCAAAGCTTTTACTTTGATTCCTAGATTTGGTTTTTTTCTACTCTTCACACATTCATTCTGTATTAACATAGTGCAAAGGTAGGGCTCATTGACAATCAATCAAATATTGTTAGATCTTGATGCAACTTGCGTTCTTCTAACATCTTTTGACAACAACTTTTAGCATCATTTCTTTTTTGTGTGGTTCTTTGCTTTTCGTGCAATTGAGTTTTTTCTTCATGTGACTATGAACTTCAAATATATATGGTTTTTTTTGTGTCTATATTCCTTCTTTTTCATCTATTTAATTTTTTTTAAAGCATCTATGGTTTTTATTGTTTTTTCTTTTCTTTTCATTTTGATTGTTCTATGTCATGAAATATTAATTCATTGTTCACAATGGACACTAGAGAGTTTTTGGTTGCATTGAGAATGATTATTGTTTTCATCAAATCCTTGCAACATGTTTAGGAAGCGAATGATTCATCTTCAACATTTTTTCTTTCAACATGTGGTGATGATAGGAAAATTCTTATTATTTATTCTTATGAATGTTGCATTCCACACTTTGCGATTGACATCCAATTTGGTTGTAATGGGGTCTGAATTTAGGGTACTAAGTCAAATTACATAGTACAATTTTTCTTTTTATGTTTCTATTGACTAAATATGATGATGAATGATGGATTCAAAACTTTAGGATGTCAAAGGACTCATTTTTTAACATAACCAACAAGCCAAAACCTTTCATTGCAAAGAAAGACACCATCTATCATTTCTTAATCCTTATGGAGGTTCAAGTGGCTTGTGTGATTTTTACAAGTTGTCACATGGTTCAAACTTATTGATCTACAATGGATTATTTACCATCAACAAATCAATTGTCATGTTGGTTATATGGGAGGTTGTTAAAACTATTAACATAATGTTCAAAAGTTTGATTTCATGGCTAATGGGACAAAAGATGGAGTGTGTAGGGCAAAACATCCTTGGGTGGACCATTAAGAACATCACACCTTGATTTTCCTAGACTCGTCAAACTTTGAAAAATCATAGGAAACATTTAAATAAAAATTTTCATAATTTTTTTTTAATGAGTACATTTATTAGATCCATAGATTTTGAGATTATAATAATATGAAGAATATTGTGTATTTTGATATTCCTAATCATTACATTTATAAAAAGTTTTAAGAATGTAACGCATGGCCACCTTTCCTCGAACTTTTTGGTCAAGAAAACAAAATTGAAACATGAATTGAGAATTTTCTTGGGAATTTTTTCCCTAAAGTAATTTGGAAGTCATTTTATTTTTAGGTTTTTATTAGGTAATTAATTGAGTAAGTATAATTTAGTTATGAATTTCCAAAGTTAAAGCTATTAATTTCTAAAAAGGCCATGTTGATTTCCAATTTTTTAATTTGAAAATAAACTTCAAGCCATATATTAGTGCATGCAATTTATAAACATGAGAAAAAAAAAATTTATAGTTGTGAAAACATTCAAAGTAAAAGGCCCATGAAAATGATTTGTGTGTTTTTGGTTCTTTAACCATTCCTTGAGATGGTTTCTAATGGTCCTCCCAAGGATGTTTTCTCCTTGTATTGCTAAAGTTTAAAGATTGGTGCAAGTTACTAAGTGTGCATGACACCATAGATAGTATGCGCATTTCCATTTTAAAACCCAAGATTACATTTGTGGAGGATTACTATTATCACAAAACAAGAGGATATTCAATTGTGGCACATGCAATTGTGGATGTTAGGAAGAGGCTTAGTAACATCTTTGTTGGTTTACTTGGAAACATCAATTACCTTTGAGTTTTTTGAAACTTTAGATTATATAGACAAGCTTAATATCGGGGGCTTTTCAATTTGGTGAAAGGTGGTGAAGAAGGTTTTTCACTTTACCTTCTTGTTGATAAAGGATACTTGTTGCCCTTGTGGATCCTCACAACTCACAAGGAAGGACAACAACATTTTGTGCTTGAATTTTTATATAATAAAAAACATAAGCAAAGGTGATCAATTGTGGAAAATGCCTTTGACATTTTGAATCAAACCTTTTGAAAAAAATTGTACCAAATTGACCTTGATCTCATTTTGGTTCCAAATGTCTTTATGTGTTGGTGTTTTCTTCACAATTTGATTCTTGGTCAAAGGTTGGCATTCAAACACTCCTACATTTTTTAAAATTGGAAACAACACAAGATCATGAAAGGTTGAATCCACATCCACCATCTACTAACTTTTAGATGAATGTGGGAATACAAAGATAAAAGTTTTCAAGTAAACAACACCAAAGGAATTTGGGAAAAAAATTCACAATTCAATGCAATATGGTTTGATGTGAATAACCATAGTTCTAGAATCTACAATCTATAGGTATTATCACTTTCAGAAGTTTTAAATGCTTTCAATTCATTAATTCTAAAATATGCAATCTATAGGTATTATCACTCTCAAAAATTTCAAATGTTTTCATTGCATCAATTTTTTTTTGTTAGATTTCAATTGTCATCACATTTTTTTATCTTAATTTGCCAATGCTTTCAAAATAATGGATGACATTTCAAAGGTTAAATTTAACTCATCTAGTTCATCATCATCAACATCATTTGAGGAATCCCTAGTTGGTGTGTCAAATTGGCTATGACTGGGATTTGGGGATGTAAGTACTACCAAATTACTCTTTGCAAAGAACAATTTACCCATCATATGTGTTAGACTTGTAATTGCATGTACTAGATTCATTTTTGTTTAAATTGGATTTGCATCTTGATGTTGAAAACACTCCAATTGCTTTAAAAAAGTTTTTTGTTCAACTTTTGCTCGTGCCTTTTCAATTTCAAGGCTATTGAATTGATGTGATCGATGGATTGAACAAGGGTTTTAAAACCTTTTTTTGTTGCTTCCACCAAGTTGTGATGGGTAGCATAATCCTTTTTGCGAACACCTATGTTACCAACATGTCAATTGCCAATCGTTGATTGCTAATAATTTTCAAATTGCATCGGGGAATTTGGTTATTCACAAATTCCATTATTGTTTGTTCTTCTAGGACGAGATCCATTTGATGGCATTCCAAGGACATGTGAGACTTGTGGCACTTGTGCTGATGCTATTTTGTTATTTTTGCATTAGTGTTTGTTTCAAAAATTGTTGGGTTCCAAATTAGAGGATTGCATTGCTACAAATCATTATGATGTGCAAGGATTTTGGGTGTTGTAGGATTAATGTCTATTGCACAAATTGTATCATAATTCTAGATACATTCAAAAGGATTATAGTCATGAATGAGGTCATCAAGAGTCTAGATCTTGCATTACAACTTCAAATTCTAGTTAAATAGAATTTGGTATGTAGACATTGTCATTTGGGTCCATGAAGTTTTGAAATGTGGTGGTTCAAAAATGGCCATGTTTTTTATAAATGCATTATTCATCTCATAAATGATTTTGTTGAACAATTGTGGTAGATTGAATGCCATTCTATTTACAAGAATGATTTTCCAAAACTCCTCATTGTGATCTATGGCCACCATGTAATTACATATATTTTTGTAATCATCAAAGATGATGGTCGATTTCTCCTTACATGCATGTCCATTTTTCATATGAATGTTTTGGCTAGCTCCCATCATAGATATTGATATTTTTTTCCATTTGTTTATTACACTTTCAAAATTATCCTTGAAATTCACCATGTCCAATGAATTTATGTGTTCATCCCATTTTGCTTCAACCAAGGCTACAACCTCATGATTTTCCCGATTGGGTTGTCTAGGTTTTTGAATTGACCTCACTTCATTTACAATATGATTTGAACCTTGCATTTTTCTTTTCCCTTTTTTCTTGTTGTCTTCTAATTGTGCTTGGGGTTGCATTGAAATGGGACTTCCAACTTCAATGATACCTAGGCAATTTTGATTCAATGCATCAATTTTCTTTGGATTCATCACTAACAATTTTCTTTTATTTTGTTGTTTACATGCACATTGCACATCAACAAAAGGTATGTAACAACAATTGTGACATACTTGGCAACTTCTTTGATGATTGTCCATCATTGTTGTGTGCTACTTCATCTCCCATTTCCAAGATGTTCCTATGTCTTGTTGTGATTTTTGTTATTGTTGTGAATTTGGTTGCTAGACTACTACATAAGAAATGTCTATTCCTTTGGTCACGATGGTGTTGTAGAGCTTTACTAACAAATACAATGGAGAAGCAATGGTGGTGATAGAGTTCTTGGAGGCGCAAAAGATTGTTGGGCTGGAGGTGAGCTTGAGTGCCTGCTACAATGGGCACAAGGCAAAGTTCCTTACAAGTTGCCCAAGGTCATAAGAAGGGGTTGTTAAGATAACATTGATTTATTTGAAGGTTTTTTCAAAAGTTTGGTAACACTATGAATTTTTTTTGAAATCTACATATATGTAGATTTTAGGGCTACATACCTTAGTTCCTAGATCTAACTTAACTTTGAAAAACCTTGGTTTGCCACATAGGCATGCATGTCAGTTTTGGTGTTACTTACATTTGCAAGTGTTGTTGCAAGGATAAGATCATGAATTTAAACTTAAAGTTAACCATGATTTAATTTTAAGTGTGGCCAGTGCTTTATAGGAGCGTTGGGTAAGTATTAAAAATTAGATCAAAACTAGTGTTGGATGTGTATCCTAGGGAGCATTGGGTATCACCTAGGCATCATTCACCAAAAACCTTCGGATATTAGTTTAAATGATATCTGAATTGATATCCTGACCTTCGATTCTCTCTCATGAGAGAACTGGGGCGAAACCCTTATCCTTTTTTTAAAAATCCATAAATTGAGAACTAGGAGAAGGTTTTTTTTTCTTGGGATCTGGTTCTCAACTAGCAGGTTTAAATGGTAGGTGTAGGGGGGTTAATAAGGAACTAAAAACTATAAACTTTGGGAAGAAGGAATTTAAAACCTTAAATGGTGCCCAATGGACATTTTGTTCTCAACAGCCTCTCCAACTTTCCCCCCTCTCACATTGTGTTCAATAATTCTAAAAATAATTTTTAATTTTTAAATGAAAATTGTAAATGATAACCGGTGTAGATAATTGATTGTTTTCACATAGGCAAGAACTGGAAACTTAAGAACTGATCTTGAGAAAAAAATCCAAATTTGAGACTTGGATCCACTGTCTAAAAAATAATTTAAAAAATATATTAAGAGAATCGGCATATATGGTAATTTTTTTTCAATATCCGGACCCATCGGATATCAAAAAAAATGATACCCACCCCACACTGGTGAGAACAAGGATGGTCCTTTGACTAGTTCTTTCCCGGAACCCAGCGGATGTGAGCTGGAGCAATAACCGATGGGTTGAAAGAACCGACATTGCAGTGATTGGAAAGAGCCAATGTAACCAAAAAGAAAGAGTCCAAAAAATTCCTACTACTCTCATAAATCCACTCTGTTAGAATTTCAGTACTCCTCTCCTGTCAAGTAGACAGTATTACAACAGTCCTATTATGAGGTCCCACAACTTTTAACCCTCCATCTTTGGTTGGATCCTAATGAATATGCACACATCAACTTATTCTAAGTCTGCTACCATAGTATCCCGTGATTGCTGCTGAAACAGTGGCATTCTTGTATTGTTAGTGCAAAATGTTAATAGGGTCTAACTTGAAGTTAGAGCTCTCAATGTTCATTCGGTTTGTGATGAGCTGCTAATTCCCTTCTTTTTGTATTCCCTTTCTACCTAGGTCAATGAACACAAATGTTTCTGCTAGGGTTCAACATATATCAACTTCTGGCCTTTACAGAACAATTGAACCATGTACACCAAGTTGGTTTGCAACTACTCAAGAAAGGTTCAGATTTATGAAAGACAATGGATCTATGAATGCTTGCTGTAATCTTCCATCCGACTTCTCTGTCTTAATCACATTTTGCCCAGTATCAAGGATACCCACAAAGAGGTCTTTGGCTCCTACTCAGGTATTATGAACTACCCACTGAACAATCCAAACAAGGTCTCCCCCCCCAAACTTCTACAAATGTAGTTTCTATATGCATTTGATTCTACAACTCAGACCACTTTTAAGCATCATCAACCTTCAGCATCAACCCTTGATTAGTCCTAATTCTAACCATAACATAGAGCCGGCCTTCTTCTAGTTACTGGTGCAACGAAAGAAAGAAAACCCAGCAACTAACTATCCTGCAAGCTCATCTCTTACCACCAAAAACTATCCCCATTATGCCTGTCAACATGCCTCTTTCTCCTTCGAATCCCATCTCTTATCTTCATCCAACCTCCTAATCTTCCCGCCTTTCTTGCATCCATAGATCGCGCTTGGCCATCCATCTCTAGCCGCCACCCTGTTTCACGTAACACACAAGCAACAAAACTTCCAACTCATAGTCATTAACGAACAAAAGAAAAGATAAACCCCGCTGTTTGCATGAAGAAAGTTAACGGCGAGTTCATCTCCTAAACCCTAAAATGAATATAGCTTTCACACTACAAAAACCACCAAAAAAAACAAACTCCCTGTCTGGTCACTCCCTGTCCGGTCACATATGTAACCCCTCCCTTCCTTAAAAAGCTGAGTCCTTCAGCTCCTTTAATCTTGTGGAGTGTGATAGATTTGTAGATCCCTGCGGGATCTTTCCCACTGATTCCCATCAGCATCCTGAATGATGCATATTCTGCTGCCTTCTTCAAAATCAAGATTTCTAATCCCATCTGCATGTGCTACAAATTGGTATGGACCTTCCCAACTGGAAGTCAAAGTTTTTTTCTTTCCTGGCTTCTTCACCTTAACCATTGTTTGTCCAGCAATTAAACCCTCAAAAGTTTGTTTTCCTCTTCTGGTAGCATAGGTTTTCCTTTGCTTTTGTTGTGCATGTTCTACATTGAGCAGAATGTTCTCATGGATGCTGGCAATCAACTTCATCTTCTGCATAAATTGTTCTGTAGTAGTTTTTGCATCAGCAGTGTCATCAATCACAGCAATCAAGGAATGTAAGTAGTTATCAACCCTAAGACGTGGTGTGCATCCAGTCAATATCATGAAAGGGGAAAATTTAGTGTTGGATTGAATTCCACATCTGTATCCAAACATAACCTTCGCCAGTTACTCATCCCAACAGTTGGCATTTTCGGGTGTTGTAGATAGTACCGTTATGCCATGTTTAATAGTTTTGATCAGACGTTCAGCCATACCATTGCATTGTGGCCATTGAGGTGTTGTATGTTGATGGTGAATCCCATAGTCTTTACACATGACATCAAATTCTATTACCCACTCTCCTCTATTATTAGTCAATACAAACTTGGGAACCCCATACCTACAAATTATGTCATCTTCCAAGAACCTTGTTGCAGTCTTAGCACCATGATCAACAACAGGCTTTGCTTCGCACCATTTAGAGTAATGGTCGACAGCCACCAAAATATACTTGTTTCCTAACTTGGTTTCAGGCAATGGTCCTGTAGTGTCCATAGCAACTCTATAAAACAGATCACAAACAGGGATACTTTTCAACTCTTCATCTTCAGAGTGTATATTCCCCATCCTTCTCACCATCTGACACTGTTGGCATACCTTTACAACAGTCTTCACATCCTCTGTCCTATTATGCCAAAAGTACCTTCTACATATTTCAACCAAAGTCCTTTCTTCTCCGAAATGCCCTAGGTCTTTATGCATTTGGACCACTAGTCCCATGTGGTCTTCTGGCCTTGGCACACGCAACCCTTTGAAATAAAGTGATTGATCTTGCCAGTGGTAGTTCAGTTTCCTCTTCCTTACTCTTTTAGATTCCACAGGATCAACAGTGTTTGGTAGTATTCCTTCTTGCAATAAATTCATGCAAGTTACATCCTTCCATATGTCACTGTTTCTTGTGTCTGCTCCACACTTATCCTCCTCATCAGAACCTGTAGAAATCAAGTCATGTTCACTAGATTCAAATAGTTCTTGGGCTGCCAACACTAGCTCCAATTGTTGTTGTTTGTCATAGTAATGAGGTTTCCTTCTTTTCAGCATCATTCTTACATCATCATCTTGCATAATCTCTCCCCCTTTTGTATTTTTTGCCTCATATGGAACAAGCTCCTTGGGCTGGTCTTCCTCTGATACAACATCAACCACATACAATTAATGGCTGTTGGCATAACTATAGTGGTTGATACCAAAACAACAAGCATGATGTTGTACAAACTCCTTGTCCTTTCTCCTGACACCGAGCCATTCTGTTTCTTTGCCAGTCTGAACAAAGAGAATCTCCCCTTCTTCTTTAGGTGTGTCAGTTTGTGTATTCCCAATGTTTTGGATTTCTTCACTGAAGTCATCATCATCCGTGACTGTTCCAACTGGATTCCTACTCAAAGCATCGACATTCATATGTCTGAATCCTGGTTGGTGTATTATTTTGAAACAAAAATCCTGTAACATGTCAATCCACCTCCCTTTCCTACCATGTGCATCTAACACGGTTGCTAACCATTCAAGTGGTTTGTGATCTGTGCGCAAAATGAAATGATTCCTGTGCAAGTATTGCCTGAAATGCATGATGCCCCATATTAGTGTGTAGCATTCCCCTTCCATGGGATGTAATTTTCTTTGTGCTTCTGTTAAACTCTTACTGGCATAGGCCGCCACCTTTTCAAATTTTCCTTCTTTCTATGACAATATAGCTCCAACACCTTTGGGTGACCAGTCAACATCCAAACAAAATGTTCTCTTGAAATCAAGTCGTATGAGTATTGGTGCATCAACCAGTGCTACCTTTAACGCCTGGAATGCCTGTTAACCCATATCCCACACAAAGTCAACATCCCTTTTTGTCAACTCAAATAGTGGAGTTGCCAGTCGTGAATAACCTCAGACATAATTCTGGTAATACCCTGTCAGACCTAAGAACGACCTGATGTTTATGACCGTCTTTGGTTGTGGAAAATGCAGAACTGCCTCAATTTTTCCAAGATTTGGTCTGGTGCCATCCTTATTAACCACATGGCCTAGAAATGTAATGCTATTTGCAACAAAACAACATTTTTTTGGGTTCAACTTTAGGTTTACTTCCCTGAGTTTGTACAACACTGCATCCAAATGTTGAAGATGTTCCTCCCAACTTTCGCTATGCACATTAAGATCATCAATGAATACCTTCAAGAATTTGCTACCTAAGTCCTTAAAAACCTTTGACATAGTTCTGGTAAAAGTACTGGTTGCATTCTTAAGACCGAATGGCATGATTATCCAGTCATACAATCCGGTTTTAATGATCAAAGCTGTTTTTTTCATATCTTCTAGAGCCATTCGAATTTGCTAGAAACTAGACTGCAAGTCTAAGGCGGTAAACCATGATGATTTTCCCAACTGGTTAATCACATCATCCACAAGTGGCATTGGAAATGAATCCCGATGTGTTTGTGCGTTGAGTGGTTGATAGTCTCCACAAAAATGCCTGCTCCCATCCTTCTTCACTGGTAGAGTTATCTAACATGCATACTCAGAGATACTGGGCTTCATCTTGCCCAAATCCACTAGGACATCAATCTGCCTCTATCACTTCTGCCTCCTCCTAATAGGATAATCGCCCAGGAGATACTTTGCAAGGTGGAAATCCCTGCGTATCCACAAAATGTTCCCCAATAGTGTAACAACTTAGTTCACCCTTGTTCCAAGCAAAAACATCTTGAAATTGCTCCAAAACTTTCCAAAGTTGTTGTTGCTTCTCTTCATCCAAGCTAGTGTCAATCCTGATTCGTTGACAGATCTCCCTCCATCTAGTGTTCATTTCATCATGGTTGGATGATGCCAACTGCTTAGTGTGGCTGTAATCAAGGTTGCCATCTTTTGTCTGGAGAACCTACAACAGTGCTGGAATTGTGGGGTTGTGGCCTTGGTTGGGTTGCTGCAGCAAAAGTGGGATAGCTGCGTCATGTGTGGATTCATACATGGCTTGTCTACTTTGCTCTGCAGAAGACACCCATCTCAACCAATCTGCGTAATCATCCGCATCTGTGATTTTTTCTTCCATGAACCCGTCAACCTGCTCCTGTAGTATCAATTGTAGAATTTCTTGTAGTCTTTCTGACCTTACATGATCCTCCAATTTAGTATCCCTAAACTCATCCTCACAATCAGTTTGTTTCAATTGACGAGACTCCCAATCACAGTGCTCACTACCATTAGTACTAGTATCTAAATCTGATGTAGATGCATCATCTTCTTTGGTCATGACAGTACTATCCTGATCTGGTATCTAGTCAGAATCATCATTGATGTGTGTGTCTTTCAAGATAGTCGTAGCCTTTTGCATCAGCGCTTCTGAGTTCATCCTTTGTAACAAATTCACCATAGTCAATGACAACATTTCCACATTGGCCCTTGGACCATGCCTTACTTGGATTAGGCCTCGTTCCACATCCACAATTGCACCAATCTTTATAAGAAAATCCAAACCAAATAATACATCATAGTTGTCCGTATCAACTACCATGAAGGTCATAGTGCACTGCACTCCTCTAACTTTCACTGGTACTTCATCAATCCTACCAAGGGCCTGTGTGACAACTCCTGATGTTGTTTTATAAGTTTCAGATCCAGTAACGAGATGCATTATGCCCAGTTCTCTAACTACAGCGGTAGCCATAATAGACATTGAGGCTCCAATATCCACCAGTCCTTCAACAACATAGTTGTTAATCTCCACAAGCAAATGCAGAGTTTTGCTTTGATGGGTTTTGTTGATGCAAATCTTCTTCAGTGCTGGAATCGCAGACACCATTGACACCTGATTTTCAGTTGATTATGAATCCCTCTTTTGTCTAGCCAACCTTACCAAACTTTCAAGGTGTTCCAGTTCCCTTGGAATCATCAGAATGGTTTCCATAGGTGAGAGGGAAATCTTTCCTTTTATGAAGTGTGCAAGAATCTTGGATTTGACTGAAGTGTCCCGGTTTGCACCTACTCCATCCCCTACAGCTTTTGGGGTCGGTATAGCCCCACTTGGTGCTACATTAAGAAGAACCTTCCTTCTAGGCACTTGGGTGTAAAAGAAAAGATTTTCATTCCCACAGAGCTTGTTAAGTTGTTGCATGGTCACTGCTTCATCATTTAGCAATACCTCCAAGAAGTTTGCTGCTCTAGAATGTGACTTCCCATCTTTGGACTTCTTCCAACATTTGTCTTCAGAATGCCCTAAACCTATGTAGAAGGTACATTTAATTCCACAATTTTCTGTCCTATGAAGCATATCGCACTTGGCGCATTTTGGCCGTGGCTCATTTAACCTTGGATAGGTGGTGGCCAAATGGTCCCCTCCTTTGCAGATTTGGCATCCTCCAAATGCAGTGGAAGAAGATGTTGCTTCTGGATTGTGTATAGTCCCCTTGAAGAAATTGATAAGTGTGTTGTTTAATGCATTGACCTGTTTCTCCATTATGGTTTCTGAGGTCCCCTTTTCTTGTTCCTTTTTCAGAGGTTCATAGGGAGTCTCTCCAAGCTCGCCCAAAACTTTCTTTAATTCTATTGCAGTAGCAATTAACTCTTCAATATCTGTAAATGTCTTTACCACACACAATTTTCGAATTTTTGGCCTCAATCTAGCCAAAAATCTTCTTTTCTGCTCAGCGTCTTGTATCCTGCCCCTTTGAAACAATTTGTTGAGACATTCAAAGTATTTCTGAACTCTCTCCTTGGGTTCTTGTTTAATGGCATCGAGCTTCATCTTGATGTCATCAACATCTACGTCCCCATACTTCTGTGCTATTAAAGTCCTCAACTCCGCCCAATTTGCTGGTGTTGGTTGTAACCTCCTGAACCATTCCTTGGCCCTGCTTTTCAAATTCAGCTTCGCAATCTTGAACAGTTTGTCTGCATTTAGATCTCGCACCTTAGCCGCCATGGTAAGCCTTTCTGCCCAGTCATTGACATCTTCATGATTTCATCCCCAGAACAGTTCGTCCATCCCTTGGAGGCTAGTCATTTTGCAAATGTTTAGCTCCAAGCTAAAGTTGCAATATTTTCTTTTGCACAAATGTCCTTAGACCACATTTAGGTACCCAGAGTCCCATCTAGTTTTTCATCCCATTCTGCTCCTGTTGAGTGTGAATAGAACCAATGCTATTGGAATAGAGATGTTAGTCACTGAATGCATGAGGTCCAATTCCCTGTCTAAATAGATCTTGTTCTATCCTCCAAACATGCCACTGTCCTGGAAAAGAGTCCTAACAACACTGGTGACAACTTTACTTAAACTCTAGAAACATCAAAATAGTTCATTTCCAGATGTGTAAACCCCAAGGATTTCCATTGATTCTTGATCCTAATTATGACTCTTTCACCCTCAAGATACCAGGTGCAACAAACTTTCCTTCAAGAAAGAGCCAACCGTGATTCAATTTGAAAATTCAGACTCATCACCTTTTGCTACTGGTCTTAAAGGTACAACATGAGATGGAAAAGTGGAAAAACTTTGCTCATCTGTGGATTCTTGTTGGAACTGCCATCCTTCTTCTGGATTGCGCCATATCCTCCAATTT
>Ga0116227_10000860_pt1 | contig 63536 bp, 36 predicted proteins | sample S1TSphgellanicum_FD_89693 | JGI IMG/M metagenome (GOLD analysis project Ga0116227, IMG submission 89693) | Host-associated microbial communities from peat moss isolated from Minnesota, USA - S1T2_Fb - Sphagnum magellanicum MG | ecosystem: Host-associated > Plants > Peat moss > Unclassified...
AAATTATGGGCTGTCCAAGGCCTAAATATTTTTTTTCTGGTCTACCAAATCTTTTGCCTCAAAAAATCAGACTGCCCCTGATTTCTTTTTTATCTGGAGTCAGTTACATCTGGGGGAAGTTACATCTGGAGAAGCTCCTCAAAAAATTAGACTGCCCCTGATTTCTTTTTTCTCTAGAGTCAGTTACATCTAGGGAAGTTATGACTAGAAGAATTTTCCAGGCACTGCCCAGACAGACAGACACCACTGTTGCTTTAATATATAAGACTAGTGGGTGCCCATGACCTTCGGCCACTGTGAAGTCTCCCGGTTTATTTTTTTATTTTTATTTGTTGCTTTAATATATAAGATGGCAAGGCCACATTGCAACACACCCCTTTTTTTCAAAGTGCCTCATGGTTTCTTATGTTTGGTAAGTAAGTGTTTTTCCAAATACACTACCAATCTTACCAGAGGTAGGTTATTATGTGGCCATATTTTAACCCAGGAAATGTTAAATTTGGACTCAGAAACCCTGATTTAATCTTCAGATGCCATATTTTACCATGGTTAAAAGAAATGTTTTTTTTTTAAACCAGGGTTTTTAGGGTATTGCCTTAGTTTTATTGTCTTGGAATTAAATGCACTCATCCACCTCACACTTGTAAATCCACCATGTAAAGCAGCCAAAAAGCTGGCTATATATAGCTAAAAAGAGAGATTCAAAATTGAAAGTGCTAAAATCAACTAATTTTTTATATTCTCAATAGCCAAAATATTTGACTAAATCTTAAGAAAAATTGCAAGATTTTTATACATGGTTCAAGTAGGTAGCCAAAAATATAGAAAGATGTTTAAACATTCTATTTTTTTATTTTTAGATTATAACCAAATTTGGCTAAATCTTCATGTGGATCATCACCACTTTGGTTACATCACAAAATTGACCAAAAAAAACACTCATGTAAAATCAAAGTTGTTGGGTAGGCAATATGAAGTGCTACTTAGGCTAAAATTGTTATTAGACCACAATGCCCCATTGCAACATAGTTTTCAAGGAGTTGTCCTGCTTGCACAACTCCCCCGTTAAGACAATTCCAAAAAGACTCTCACTCAATGAGACTTGGCATCTAAGATAAAAAGCAAAAGCATGTGTGATTTGAAAAAACCCAAACTTCATCTAAGTAACCCCTTTGAACAACAACAAATTTGTATTGATTGCATGAACATGCTTGTTTCATATTTATTTACACTTGAACTCCTTTGATTTTAATTGCTCCACATTTAAAGCTTGTTATACTTGCCTACACCCAACTGAACCACACCTAAGATGCCACCAACAATTGCTCATGCAACAACAAATGGGGCATTCGGGTGAGATATGAAGAAAAAATTAAAATCAAATGGAAAGAACAACTATAGCAAGTGAAGGAGAGTTGTGTGGTGATGAAACAATTGACAAATCCTTACTCAATTTCATACATTCCATGATCCTCAAGATCTAAGAAGAGCATTTGGATGTAAGAATAGCTTCAACCCATCCAAGATTATTTTTCACATTGAGTAATTTTGTATTGACTTTTGCATTCAAAAATCCACAAATTGTTTGTAGGAAATATGACTCTTATTATGTATATTCAGCATGTATGTACATGATACATATATTAGAAGTTGAATTATTAGTAAATCGTTTTCCTTATGATTAGCCAAGACTTTTTCATATCAACTATTCTTTCTCTCTTCAATATAATAAACATGCTTGAATGTTTGTGTCTTTTTCTTTGTGACTAATTCAACATGGTATCAAAATGTAAAGTAATAAATTTTGATATATAAAAAAGATGAAAGATGGAGGGACTCAAATATTTATGTCAAATTTCAGTGAAAATTATGGCTTTTGTAAATTCATCATTTAAGGAAAAAATAATTTGCACATTCAATCAATATAAATACAAATTAAATCTTGTAGCTTTTATATATTATTACCATAAAGCATGCATAAAGTCGTGGAATTATTTTTGTTATAAGAGGATGTTTAAATCATTTTTAAAATCACTTAAAAATCAAAAGTTATGTTTTCAAATATAAAACACAATTATAATTCACAAAAATTGATTTAAATTATATCATTAACATTATACAAAATCACAATTTTTCAAAAGGTTCAACTCAACCAAAGCATGCGCATTGACCATAGGGGATATTCACGTTCATTAAAAGCATGGGGCATGAAAGATACATGGTTCTTTGGTTGGTTGTTTTGATTAAGGTGATTTTTTTACCAAGTGTCATGTAATACATTTAATGAAAAAGATAGAAAATAAGGTCCATTGATACGGCCATGGTTCAATCACATAAGTCATATTAAACAACAAAAGATTAATCAAATCAATATGATTGATTTGACTAGTTAGTTTCATTGTTAAACCTAAACTACCTACCAAAAACTTAAATTATTATAAATTATTTACCCTAGGCTATTTTATGTTGTTTTATCGTAAATTATTCAAGATTATTTGAAAAGTTATTATTGTTTAACCTATTATAGGTGATTCTACCTTAGGTTATTACAAGTTATTATATTATATGTTATTATAAATTATTGCAAATTATTGTAAGTTAGGGTAAGATAACCTAAAATTATTTTAAATAATTTAGAGTAGGAAAAGTTTTTAATAATATAACTCAAGATTGCTTAAAATAAAATGGTTTAAAATAGATTAAAATAACTTATGACATTTGATAATTCAAAATAATTTGAACTACAATAGTTTATAATAACCTTAAATAAATTTGTATAAACTAGAATAACCTAAGGGTAAAATAACATAAAATAATCCATAATGCAACCATTTATAATAGCTTAAAATAGCCTAGGATCAAATAGTAAATTTAATCAAAATAACCAAAAATAACCTAGAATATAATAGCCAATAATAGCCTATTAGTTTAGGGTAAAATAGTCAAAAATGATTTAAATTAGGATTAAATCAAATAGCTTGAAATAACCTTGGATAAAATAAACTAAAATATTTATAATAGCTTAGGGTAAAATAATTTAAGATAACCTAGGGTATAAAAGTTTATAATATTCAAAACCTATGGTAGAATAACTATGAATTGTCAATAATAACCAAAAGTAGAATAACTTAAAATAAAACAGCATAAAATGGAATATTTAAAATTTTAAAAATATCTGAAGGTAGAATAACCTAAAATAACCCAAAATAACTCAAAATAGTTTAGGTGAAATACCCTAAAATAGGCAAAATTAACATAATACAACCGAAACATCCTAGGGTTAATTAACCTTGAATAGCCAAAACTAACATATGGTTAAATAACTTGGAATAGCATAAGGTTAAAAAAATAGAATAACATAGGGTAACCTAGCCTACAATAGCTTAAGTAAAATTTTAAATGGCCTAAAATAGCTTATAAATAGCTTATAATAGCCTAGATAAAACTTAAAGTGACCTATAATAGCTTATAATAGCCTAAGTAAAACTTAAAGTGGCCTAAAATAGCTTATAAATAACCTATAATAGCTTAGGGTAATTTAAAGTAAGTAAACAATTAAGGTAGATAGGTTAGGTCTCATATGTAATATAAGAAGAAATGTTCACAATGATGCAATGACAAAAATTATCACTTGTTGGAAAAATGATGTAATAATTAAAGACGTGGAATTTTATTGTGAAAGTGAAAGGTTCAAATCCTCACAATTGTAACCTACTTAAATGTGCCTAGTTAGCCGAACTTAACATTATAGGCTTGGAGGGTAATAAATAAATAAATATTATTTGCATTTTTCTTAGTAATTGAAAATTAATTATATATATAATTAAATTATTATATATTGTATTCTCATTTGATTAATAAATAAATAATAGTAAAAAAAACTATAAAAAAAACCAACCAAAAGAACCCAATCAAAGTGAACGTGTTAAAATCAACTTGTTCAAAATGGCATTTTGGTCAAGTTGCACAAGGGGGTTAAAATAGCACACTAGGGTTTTTTTTTATTATTATTTTTGGTCAAAAAGATCGTGATTTCTTGTAGTGTAAGTTTGAAGGATGTGTTTCCATATATGAAAGCATTGTCTTATCTTATTATTCAAATTCAAAAACTTGATATCAATAGTTGTTGAAACAAATATAAACTAAGTGGGTCCAATTGTTGCTCGAATTGAAGTAGGCCAATGAACACTTCATGTGTTAGTCCCAAGAATAATTGACAATTCAAATTCTTATTATTCAAATTCAAAAACTTGATATCAACAGTTGTTAAAACAAATATAAATTAAGTGGTCCAATTGTTGCTCGAATTGAAGTAGGCCAATGAACACTTCATGTGTTAGTCCAAAGAATAATTGACAATTGGGAGGTATGAAACAATCTTGTCACTGCAATAATTACAAATCTCTTGGATAATAATGTCACATGTGAAGTCATGCAAAACTTCAAATTTAGCTTAAATTGAATTAAGTATAATCTTTGAGTCTTAAGATAGATTCACAAATATGCATTTAAAAAATAAATTGCATACATTAAACATGAAGGAAAATGACCTTGGATTGGTAAGACACATAAATGTATTTTAAAAGCTACTAAAATAGTTGGCAACATCAAGATCATGGATTTCTAATCAATAAATTTTTTAATGTAAAGTTTGCCATTATTGTATAGAACTTTTATGAGTTATTTAAGAGGACAAGCAAGGTGCAAGCATACTAATAATAACCACAACAAGTGTAACTAATGTTTGATTTTTTCATATTTTTAAATGATAATTTCATTTGGTCTTGAAATTGTTGGATTTGCTTATATAAGAACATTTGTAATATATCAAAGGAACATGTAAATAAATTTGAAATTAATCCAATGAATTAAAAATGTGGAAAAAAAACTTTTAAAACATTGTAACCAATATTTTAAAACAATAAAAGGATTTATAAAATGGCTTTAAAACTTTGAAAATGAAATAATTTTGCGATATTTAAATACAAACCTTAACATGATAATATAAATTTTCTTTAAAATATTTTTGTAGATTTTTTATCATAATATTCTAAAAATATTTCAAGAATGAACAGTCACCAAGGAGGTGACCATGACTCATTTTATGATGTTTGCATTTGGCAAACTTAACATTACAATCATCAATAAGTGACATTATTCAAAAATAAAATAAAATTAAAGACCTTGATATTATGTCAAATAATATGTTTATATTTTATGTGTGTAAAAGGTTTTCTAAATTCAGAAAACTAAAAAAGAACCCATTTCCAAAAGCTAGTGAGTCCTCAAATTCCAAGTTTGATGTTGTTAAAAAAAAAACATGAACTATTTTTATTGCAAAAAATTAGGAAATGTCATTAAAAACTATCGAGTTTGAATTGCAAATGAAGTTAATCGAACCAACATAAATGAAATACAAAATAATATAAGGTGTCAAAAGTAATAAATTGTATGTAACAATATTAATTGTGAAAAGTGGCAAAGATATCTCATGGTATGTTTATACGAAAACAACACAACATATGGCCTATGATAAAAATTCCTTTATCACTTATAAAAAATGGGAAAAGGGACAAGTATTTCTTGCAAATAACAGGACCCATGAAATAATTGGCCAAGTTAAAGTTGCAATTCAATTGAAAAATGGCCAAATAATACCTTATATGTACTTCATATACCAAGTTTAATGAAATTTTGATAATGTCAAAGAGAAAATTAATATTATATCTAATTATGACGCTTGAAAAATAATCGTGATATGTAAATTCACTACTACGTAAGCAATCATATTTCATTAGCCTAAATCAATATCTATATATCTTGTGAAATAATTTGACCATATCCTTTTCCCATTCCACCATGATTATTGCATAATCATCATGTAATCATTTTAGCCCATTTTAGGTGAAGTGATTTCACTTGTAATAGTCATTGTGCCCCACTTTAGGTGGAGTTATTTACTGCCAAATAATTGTTATCCACTTTCAATGAAGGTTTTCACTATCCATAGCAATTAGTCCCTATTCACTTGGGGGGTTGACTAGTTTCACCATGGTAAAAATGTTCAAATTCACTCAAAATTTAGTGAAATCCAAAGTGAACTAGGATGCATTTTGGTGTAGTGGTAATAAATTGAATAGTTATTTATTCGTTATCATGATTGCCATTCAATTCAATTCCAAGCAATAAATAGCAAATGCATTAAATGCATTATTTGAGGAAAAAACTTTACTTATGTTTGTCTACTACACTAAAAAGGCCTTCAAAGTTACAAATTTTGCCTATTTTAACTACATGTACCATAATCAAATATCATTGACAAATGGTCAAATTCAATAGACAATGGCCAATGGACCATGTTGCATGCATAGTTTTTCAAATATGAACATTCATATTCAATTGCCTAGAATGTTTAATTTGTGTAGATCTGAAAAAGTTTTAAATTAATAATAAATAATTTGACTTACATATGTGAGTAACATGGAGCTTAGTGTCCTTGGTTATGGTTCAATATATTGCCTAATTTAGGTACCATCAAAATTGCGATGACAAACAACAAGAATGTGAAATCCACCATCTACCAACCTTCTTCATTGTTACACTTAACATGAATCCATTCCTTACAAATCACAATTCATGTGGTGGGTTTCTAATAGGTCATCATCAAAATTGTACACGACTTCAACTTGGGTTGTTTTAACCATGGCATGTTTTACATCTACATGATCAATTTCATTCCCTCCCATCTTAACAACTCTTACAATTGTGGTAGGGTCAATTTGCACTCCTTTTGGGTTAGATCACCTTAGATTGAGCTCTTTAGTTTCATTTATCACTTTGAAATATCAAAGTTATTTTTATAGAACCATTTTTTAGTTTGTACCCAATGTGTCTGCAACAAAAAACACATGTTCATCCCAAATTCCATATGCACTCATGTAAAACATGCCTTTACATTAGACTACCTTTGATATTTCAAAACAATTCAAACTAGGTTAAAAGCTGAGGCTCACTTGATTAACTATGGAGGGGAAGACATATGGTTGGGAATGTGCTAGCAACATTCTTGCATGGTTGACAAGCCAAAATCCATACGCATCTTAATGGATTGTTTACATCCCAAATAGATTTGATGGAATTGAATACCCACAAAACAAAATGTGATTCATGGTTGAATTGTTGATAAGTAAAGTCTTTTTTAGGACCCATGTACATTATATTTGCATTAATAATGTTTTAGTTCATGCAGATGAATGATTACCTTGCATGAACAAAGATGCAATCCCATTGTCATATGTTGTGTGGCACTCACATGCCTCCTTGTCCACATGGTAATGGTTTCCATAAGCCCACATTGAGCCGTATTTATAGGTTATTTTAGATGGAGGCTATGAAAGGTGAACAATGTCTTCATCCATGGGTTGGTTGCGATCCACCACATCTTGAACATACACTTGTAACCAATTAACAAAGGGTAATACATCCACAACTCGTTTTGGTGGGAATTACAATCAATTTGACCTTTTTTACCATTTTGGATTAGATGAATATATTATTTTCTATGATCTTCTAATTGAGCTTTACATGCCTAACGATCCTTGCATTCAAAATTGTACATGCACCGCAATTATGTAGTTATATAACCATATTTAAATCTATATATGCCTTCTTTATTGACATTGAAAGACTAGGTACTAGAAATCATGTGCTACCTTCTCTACTAATGTTGAAAGACTAAATATAAAAAATCATGTGTTATTTTTTCTACTAATATTCAAAGATTAGGTACTAGAAATCATGTGTTACATGGACTTGGTAAGGGGTCGCACCAACTCACCAAACCAAGTTTTCAATGGCAACTGAATTTTTGAACATGTATTCATGAATTTGTTTAATTTCATTGTTCATCAATATTTTCTCCTTTGTTCTCCTGAAAAAACTTGACCCACATTAGTCACCTCCTCTTCCTAATCCCACATCCTCCTATGTGTGTGTGCTTGTACAAAGACAAATATTCCATACCAAACCCCAATGCCTCATGATACATGTAACCCATAGCCATGTTGCTTTCTAGTTTAATTTTTTTTCACATATATCACTTCAATACACGTTTTGATGGGATAACACCATCTTGCACCAAGGGGTCCATAAATTTCCAAATTTCAACTAAATGAACAAGCAAATGAATGATAACATTAAAAAAACTTGGAGGAAACCACATCTCAAACATAGACAATCTCTTTGCAACATATGTTTTCAATGCAAGTATGTCCACTGGATTTAGAACATGTACAGATATCTTTTGAAAACATTTTTTTAATATGATAATAATTTGATGTACACAATGCATTAATAAGTTTCACACGCACATGAGCAAAATTTGTTGTATCATGACATGGTGGTCATGGGATTTCATGGCTAGTAATTTGCATCTTGCAACATGTTTTTTAAAGGCAGCAACATACCTTGTTGATGCCTTTATAGATGCAACAAGCTCTAAAAATTGTCGATTCTCATTTGATGTAAACACATACAACGCTACAAGTTTTACAAAGTGTTGACCCCTTTTTTGTAGCCACATCCACGAATGGATACCAACCTCTTCCATGTCATGCATAATATTTAGTGTTTTTTCACCAAACATACACTAGTAGAAAACCCCCCTTTTTCAACCATAATATTTTCAACTATGTTTCAACTACATTTTTTTAATTATTTAATTAAATAATTCGGTCCTACCAGGCAAGTTGAAATGTCAACTCTTTTGGCAGATAATTGAACCTAAGTTTCAACTAAAAGGATAGTCATGAAATATTCTTGGTGTCCACATGTGCTACAATGGAGTTATAATTAACACTTCGATTGGGAGAATGAATCCCATGTCCAACTACTTTGGCTAATCACAAACATAAGCATGGATGATAAATGCCAATTGGATAGAATTGATATTTTAGTTGCAACTTTGTCGCAACTATCTTTCAACTAACAAAACTATTTGTAAATATAGTAGTTCATACCTATATTAGGTACCTATTAATTACTAATAAGTAGATTCCTACTTAATTACTTACCTATTAGTAATTAAGTACTTAATTAGTGTGTACCTAGAACATTAAGTAGTTAAATCCTTAATAGTTAATTAGTAGGTAACTATAACTAGGTAGGTTTAACTTTTAGTTAATTACTAGGTACCTACTTACTAACTACCAACATATATACATATATCACCTAAATTAATATAACATAAATATATATTATTATGGATAAATTATAAGTTATTATCAATATCAATAATATTATCAACCATTATTCACTAATAAAGTTACATTTTATAATTAAAATTACTTAATATAGCTAATATTCAATTATAAATATGGTTTATATTAAAATTAATGTATATTAAAATTATAATTGATTATATGTATTATATTTTTATGTATTAATTTTTATTAATATTATGCACAATATTAATTATCATATTTACAATTAATGTTTGGCAATATATTATAAAATGAATATTTATTCATAAATATCAAATTTATGTGTCAATTTATATGATTATTACCATCAATTATATAATTAACTATAAATAATGAGTTAAGTTATAATTAAATATTTAATGAATATTATGTGAACTTTTTAATTAATACAATTATAGTTAATATCCTGAAAAATAAAATATAGTAATATCAATATTCGTAGTTATTATTATTATTATTACACTACAACAGAAGGTGTCCTTGTACGTCGAATGATTTCACTAAATTTTGAATGAATTCACTAATCTTAATAAATAAGGACTAATTGGAAAGTAGTGAATTCATTTGGTTTAGTGAATGGGGACTAATGAACTGCACCCACATTTTGTAATAATGTTATAAATATTTAATAATGATGATGATAGGTTTTTTTATTTGTTAGATATTTATATGTTTAATATTTAGTATAACTAGTAAGTGGATTAGGTTAACACAACATAACCAATAGATAGGGTAGACACGCCTATCACCACACCCTTACCATGTTTTTGAAGTTTTTTGTGTTTTTGGAAAACATTTCATGACCACGGGTGAATTAAGTGAAAATTTTCAATACTTCTTGAAACTTTAAAAGCAAAGAAACAAAAAGAGGATGAGCTTGTTCAAAGAGAAAAAAAAACATTTAGACCCCTTTATTTTCAAATTTCATATATTCCTCATTTCTCATTTATTTTGAAGTTTTTTAAAAGCCATGGAAGCACCATTTGAAGCTTTACAAAACCTTTTTGAACTGCAAAAACAATAAAGTGATGTCCAAAGATCTTACACTCTAGAATGAAAACTAGTTTATGTGCCAACCCACATCATGCCCATGACCCCCTTCCATTTGGAAAAGACATATCTTGTTCAAACCTTCATCAATTTGAACGATTTTTGTTGCATTGGATGTGCCATCCAAAGCTTTACAAAACCTTTTTGAAGTGCAGAAAAAATAGAATGACATCCAAAAATCTTAAGTTCCACAATGCAAACTAATTATATGTGCCAACCCACATCATGCCCGTGACCCTCTTCATTTGGGAAAAACCAATTGAAGGGCTACAAAATGTTTATGAACTCCAAACACAACTATAAAAGTGGGGTGCAGTTCATTAACCTAAATCACTATGGGACCTTAAAAGTGAAATAAATTTATTGCATTTTAGTGATTTCACCTTGGTTAAAGTTATTTCACTATAATATCATTATATAAACATTGTGTTTCAATACTACTAAGTTGACATAATTCATTATTATAATTTACTGTAGTAAATAGGTTTATTTGTATGTTGTTTTAAATACCTTATATATGTTACTTTATGATATACCCTATATTATTAGATTATTTTAGTTATTTTAATTTATACCTTATGTTATTATAAATTATTATAGGTTATTATAAATTATTATACCCTAAATTTTTATACATTATTATATTTTAAGGTATCCTAGATAAGTTATTTTAAATTAAATTATTCAACTTACCTTCGACTATACCTTAGGTTATTTTATTTAAAATTATACTTTAGGTTATTCAAGGTCATTCTACTTTATATTATTATAAATTATTTATCATAACTATAATAACTTAAAATAATTTTAATATAATATAATGACCTAAGGTAAAATAACCTAAAATAGCCAATAATAGCCTATGATAATATACCATAAAATAACCAACAATAATTTATAATATAATAGCCACCAATAGTCATAATATAACATAGAATAACCAATAATAACTTATAATATAATAACCACCAATAGAATAACCATTAATAACCACTAATAAAATAACCACCAATAACTTATGATAATTGAACCATTAAAAGGCATTAATAGAATAACCATTAATAACCACTAATAAAATAACCACCAATAACTTATGATAATTTAACCATTAAAAGGCATTAATAGAATAACCACCAATAATCACTAATATCATAACCATTAATAATCACTAATATAATAACCATTAATAACCACCAATGTCCACCAGTAAAATATCCACCAATAGCCATTAATAGAATAGTCACCAATAACCATCAATAGAATAGTCACTAATAGCCATTAATAGAATAGTCACCAATAGTCACCAATAGCCATTAATAGAATAGTCACTGATAACCATTAATAGAATAATCACTAATAATGATTAATAGAATAGTGACGCGCTCCCAAGTTCCTAGTTAGACCCAAGGTGGGCCTAAGTTGTTTAAACAATGAAATTGTGAGAAACTTAGGGCACGCTCTCAGCTCTCAGCACTAGAAGGGGTAGAGGGGTGTGTTGAAACTCCAGGATGGGACTAAGAAGAGTGACAAGCTTTACTTACTTACTCGAACTTGTATCAAACTAACCAACAAGTTAGTTAGTTCACTTTTTACAGCACCTTTGGTGTTAGGACAAGCCATGGGCAACTCTAGACTCACAAGACTCACCACGGCTCGGACTCAGGGGAAGCCACCACCTTCCCCCATATAGTATACTTTGTGCCTCTCCGTGGCACCTACATCCGAATGGCTTTTTGTCCCGGGATTCCCAAGGAGGAGTCTCGAAATTGTCCCGATTTGGATTCCCGGGACTTTGTTTGATCATAATTCTTTGCTCAAACCTCCAATTGGGATGAGGTCTGAAACAAACTTGTAGGTCTTTTCGAGAGCTTTCCAATGGTGTGTCACATTCCACCTATACACAGTGAGGTCGAGTCGATTCCCAACTTTTAGTGGTTGGGGGTCAAATTGTCAATTTGACTCCGGACCTTTCTTTTTGCCATAACTTGTGTTGCAAATGTCCAAATGGCCCATGCAAGCCCATTTTCGACATCTACACTTCGATAGTTTTCCAATGATATAAATAACACCTCAATGCGAGGTGTTTTGACCCCTGCAATTGAACTCTAAAATTTCGGAAGTCCCAGAGGACTCCTAAATCCCCATTTCGGGAATGTAAGTTTCATCCTCACACTTTCTCAAAGTAGGGTTGCGACAATAGTCACCAATAACCATTAATAAAATAGTCACCAATAATTAATAATAAAATTACCACCAATAGCCATTAATACAATAACCACCGATAACCATTAATAGAATAGTCACCAATAACCATTAATAAAATAACCACCAATATCCATTAATACAATAACCACCAATAACCATTAATAAAATAATCACTAATAACCATTAATAAAATAACCACCAATAACCATTAATAAAATAAGCATCAATAACCATTAATGTCCATTAATAGAATAACCACTAATAACCATTAATAAAATAAACACCAATAGCCATTAATATCCATTAATAGAATAGTCAACAATAACCATTAATAGAATAGTCACTAATAACCACTAATAGAATAGTCAACAATAACCATTAATAGAATAGTCAACAATAACCATTAATAGAATAATCAACAATAACCATTAATAAAATAGTCAGCAATAACCATTAATAAAATAGTCACCAATAACCATTAATAAAATAACCACTAATAACCACCAATAAAATAACCATTAATAACCATCAATATAATAGCTACCAATAACCGTTAATAGAATAACCATTAATAACCACCAATAGCCCCAATAAAAAAATAACTAATAGCCACCAATAGAATGGCAAACAATAGCCATATATTAGAATTACTTAAAATTGCCAAAAATAATCTAAAGTGAAATAATCTACAATTAGCAAAAGTAACTTAAGGTGAAATAACTTATAATAGCTTAAAATCATTAATAATAACATAAGTTGAAATAGCCTTCAATAAACCAAAAGTAATTAACAATAGCTTCACATAGTCGAAAATAACCTTAAGATGAAATAACTTAGAATAGTCAAAAATAATTTATAATAGCTGTAAGCAGCTTAGAGTGAAACAATTTATAGTAACCAAAAATAACATAGAATAGCCAAAAATAACTTACAATGGTCGAAAATAACCTAAGGTGAAATAGGCTAAAATAATAATAAAATAACATAAAATAACCAAAAGTAGCATAGGGTGAAATAATTAAAAATAGCCAAAAATAATTGAGAATAACCATAAATAGTCGTAAATAATGTCGGGTGAAATAATTTAAATTAATGGAAAGTAGCCCTATAATAGCTTAAACTAACCTAAAATAGGTAGTATTATTATATTAACAAAAATATTATCCATTTATTAAATATTTTATTTTTCAAAAGAATGGTCATTGAAATGTTATTGAATAGTGATATTCAATATTTTTTTGTTCAAATGATTTTACATTTTCAAAAGGAAACAAATGTAATTATGTGCATTATTGAATTTTTAAAAAAAGTAAATTCAAATCATTTCATTTGAATAAAATTTCAATAAGATATTCAAAGTTTATGTTTTTATAATGTTTAAAATTAAGTATTTGATAAATAGAATGCAATGTAACATATTATCACAATAAGTGGGGTGGTTAGATGGTAGGGGTGTTTGCCTACATTTTAAAGGTCAAAGGATCAAACTTCATAAGTAGTGTGTGCGTGCTCAACAATGGTAAGTTGACCAAATATCCTCCTATCTAGTTTCTTAAAATATGTGCTTAAGGTAATTATGTGGCCTATGTACCTAAGTGAGGTTTTTAACCTAGCCTAAGTAGTGACACGTGTCAATAATTCATGGGGTGAAAATCATGAAATTATCAATAATATTACATATTAAATAATTTAAATTTAATTGATTTCCATGTTGCCTAATTAATTAATTAGTAAGTGAATGGTTTGGTAAATTTGTATTTCACTTGAGAATAACCTTGTTTCATTAGGTACTAGTGAATCAATTCAGTATCTATAGCAACTAGTCCCTATTCACTAAGGTGTTAACCAATTTCACCATGGTAAAAAATTTTCAAATTCACTCAAAGTCTAGTGAAACCTAGAGTGAACTAGGACACATTTTTTGTGTAGTGAAAAAAAAAAAAACAATGTACAAAGATTTATAAGTATTTATCCTCAAGTTACCAACATGTTTATCTTAGTAGTTACAAGTAAAATGTAATTAAAATGTTTGTCCCATATTATTTGTCATATGTTTCAAGTTTGTGAACAATATAAGTAGATACACTAACCATTTTTATAAAATATATGGTACTTGAGATGAGCCAATCAAAATGGTTTGACCCTAAAAACTAAACCAAAATTAAAATTGGATTATCCTAAATTAACTTATTTGGTAAATAGGTTTCGATGGGCAAGTAGTTTAACTACACACTTAACCAAGCTTAAGGAAGTATGTAAATATTTTATCTACCTACCTACATAGGTACCTAAATTTAATTAATTAAGTAGGTAGGTATTTAGGATTAATGAAATATAAAGTTTATGTGCACGTGTCAAAATCTTATTGGATGCAAGATGGATGATCTAAATTAATGTTATTTATCAACATTATTTAATTTTAAAATAGTTTATCACTACCACGTGTCATTGTCTAAAATTCATGTGTCAAAATATCTTTTTTTTTTCAATTAGACAATTCATATAAATTTATTTTTTATTTGAATATTGAAATACAAAATTGATGATGTCATCAAATGTCACTGGATTAAGTTCATCCACCCTATTGTTCAAGTTGAAAATGATTTTCAACTATAAGAGTCGATGTCATTCACAATTAAAATGGTTTGAGGTGATGATTGATGTGGTGTTGACATGTGGTTGACATTTTCAACTAGAATGTCGCTTTCAACTTGTATTTGTCAGTGCCATGGTTTTCAATTGCAAATAATATTTGTCGTTTTCAATTAGAAATTATAATTGAAAAGGAGTCGGAAATGTAGTTGGAAAAAGGGGGTTTTCTACTAGTGATGTGTGTGAACAAATTGTCATTTATATTCCATTCAACATACATTACATCCAACATGTATCTTGTTGGAAGCTCCTACACAATATATCCAACACCCCGATCCCCATTAGAAAGTTGCATAATAAAAAAATACACCAATGATCATTCAACGTGCAACCTGTATCATATTCAAATATTCAAGTATAATTATTCTTCATCACCTGCATACATTACATTCAACCACCATAAATAGCATGCCAATTATGGCCACACATCATACATTAACACCCATGGAAGTGTGTGGCACATGTTGCTGCCATGAACATCAATCAATGCAATATGGTTTACTATCATCCCCCACAAGTTACCAACCTACAATTAAGTAGGACACACACATTAGGGTTAAATCATATGCTACACTAATCAACCTAATCAACATAATTTGCTTGTCTTACAACCACACATAATGCCAAGTGAACAATTGCTAATTGTTAATGTAGTTTGAGTTTAAAGGTACCCTCAACATTCTAACACCACAATGAACAACATTGCAACAATGTTGATATTTTAGAAAAAAAAGTTTTGTTATGAAACTTAAAGTTTTTTTACATGGATGTAATGATCAATTTAAACATAACCATTTTCACCTTTTAACATCATGCATATGATGATAGGTGTGTATATTTGCTAAGTTAAAAACAACCCATTGAAGGTTGATCATGTTGGCAATCTCAATAATATTGGGAAAACACATAGTAGGATTTATCCCAACATTATAATATTGGTTTCCAACATTAACACACCATTTATGCTTATGTAATGAACTAGCTCCTAGTGTTTAGCTTACAAAATTTTCATTTGGGTTCCCCTAAAGGTAGTATACTTTAAACAATAGTAGAAAAGCTTATTTAAATGAAGGGACATCATCAACAACTTTATATGGGAAATAACCCTCAACCCAAGCACATGAATAAACTACAATTCATGCCAATTGTTATTAGCCTATTTATGTAGAGTGGCAGAAAGTGCCTAGTAACACACTTTGGACCCATCTCGGTAATAAACATACCAATCAATACTACTCAATTAGGTGCAAAATGGGGGTAGCCACTTGCATTGCCCAAAAGGATGTGTAAGATAAAAGAAAGGATATTTGGTTGTCACACAAAATGAACATCATAGAATAATTAGAAGATGTGATTTCAAGAATATTCCGAATTTGTTACATCCAACCAAAGGAAAATGGTTAAGGGGATAATATGAGTACATGAGTTTGGATGAACAAGGCATTTAGGATAGGGATTGATCAAGGAACTTTGTTAGTTTGAATTTTGAATTCTTATTGGTTTTGATCACGACGAAAAAATTGGGGACTATTCAAAAGCAAATAGTTCTAAGAAACATGGGGAATTCTTAGAGACAAAGTTTTGGGAAGAAAGGGGAAGGAGCTATAGGTATTTGGAGTAGAAACCCACAAATTTTGTTTTGATTTAATTGTTGTTTTGGATTTTTTTTCAACAAAACATGAGATTTTGTTGTAATTTTGATTCATGTTTTTAGTAATACAAAGAAACACAAACTTTTGAAGTGAATTCTATGTTTATATTGTTGTGTGAATTTTTTATAGTATCAAAATATGATGAAATGAATTATAATATTGTTTTTGGAGTTTTTTTACGATGTATTCTAAAATGTAGATTTTGGTAGATTCTGGTTATACGAAATAACCATGAATCAGGTGTTTTTTTAAATGGCAATGTTAAGTATGTTGAGAATGAAGGTAGGAATATTGAATGTATGCATGTGAAACGCAAATTTGTTGTTACAGTAATGTGAAATATTTTGTAGGAATTAAATTTCATTTTTACGATTTGGTGACCATGCTAAGGAGTAGCATTACTATTTAAATTTAAAAAATTATATTTAAATTCTAATTTTTCTCTACTTTTAACTTCATTTTCAACATACTTAACATTGCCATTCATTAAAACACCAAATTCATGGTTATTTCATATAACCAGAATCTACACTTCAGAATACATTGTGAAAAAACTCTAGAAACAAGATTACAATTCATTTCATCATATTTTGATATTATAAAAATTTCACACAACAATATAAACATAAAATTCACTTCAAAAGTCTTGTTTTTTTCTATTTTTTCTTTCAATAACAGGAAGGTTTTCTACAAATTTTGTTGTTGTACTATAGAGGAGAGATTCAAACAAGGAGTTTTTTTTTTAATTCAAAATTTAAAAGGGTATGTTAAAAAGTATCAAAGGTATTAATGGTTGACACCATAAGGATTGTAGAATGATCGATAGACTTCAAAGATGATGAATTGTGAAACAAGATGAATTGGATGGTGACCCGAAATTTATAGCAACAATTGGACTTGGAGGCAAATCGACAAATCATTGAGAGATAGACAAAAAACAATCTTGAAAATGGAGAGGAGTATGCAAGGCTTACAAAAACCCCATATTAGAATCTAATGTTGGACATTGAAAACAAAGGAAAGGCATGCGGGGCACATGTTGTTTTGACCACAAGAGGTGGTACAATGTGAAGTATGGATTGGGGGTCTTCAGAGAAGGCACAATTATAGATGATAATCTCCACATAGAGAAATGTAGTTGATTACTCACCCGAATGAATGGGTGTAATATATTTTTTAACCGCAATTTGTGGATCAGAATCATAGAGATCAAGACGGAGTAGGGACTTTTATAATACCTAATTAGCCGCATGGAATTTCAAATCTAGAATTAGTGACTAACCAAGGAAAGGATGTTATAGGAGGTATACAACCTAGGTTTGTGTATCAGTATGCATCTATAGATTACTATGACCTAATGGAACACCAGGAGGTGGATGAAAACACAAATGTTAATGTGTTTGAGGAGACTTAAGAAAATTACCCACGATCATTTGAATATGTAGAGGCCCTGGTGAATATGTTGGATGAGGTACCACAGTCATACTCACATCAAGGGAATCTGAAGTTGGATCAAACAAGGTACACAATCAAAACATGGGATCATGAACATGTGGATTCAAAGATGGTCATAATACTTTCAAAGGTTTGTGCATTTTGTGAGGAAGGACATGTAATCATGGATTGTCCTTTTGTGCATTTTCACATCAAAACAAGTATTGTTAGACATGTGGAGTTACAAAATGTGGCAAGAACATTAATGGATCAACCATAGGAACATGAATTAGGAATTATTATAGTCCATAATAGATTGAAAGGCATGGAATTGGGAAGCCAATTAGGACCACAAAGTCGACATATTCATCAATCTATCAAACTGGGAGTAGAAAACTAGAGGTGTATTTACATCCACATTCTGCACCATAGAAAATACCAATGGGTAACCACAAAATGGAACATTGTCGCCCTCGAATTAACACAACTTCACTGATCGTGCCAAAAGTAATATTTGTTGAAACCTGGAGATGACCTTCTAGAATAGTGGTTACCCAATCACTTGATGCGAGTATATCAACCATAGGAGTTCAAATGGTTGTTGCACCCACCATGGTTGTTGTCAAAAGGGGAGTACTAATTGGATCTGTAGTATAATTGGGTAATCGATTGGGTGGAGTTTCAATAGGAAAGAAATTAAATGGGAGCACAACATTACCAACAACATCCATTGGAGTTATTAGGACACCTCAGATGGTGTTTAGTAATCTGATAATGACTACTCATGTGAGTAGGACTATAGATCGACCACTAATGAACTTAATGACTACTAGAGGGTATAGAAGTGTAGATGTAGTGAATCCAAAAGGAGGATATCAAAAACCATCTACTGTAACTGCACCAATTCCTGATCACAAAGATGGCCATTATGTTAGGCCAAATAGGGTAGCTTTTAAGTATCTTGATTTCAAAAAAATGTTGATCCAAATGCTCATGTCATAGCGTTTAATTTTATAGTAAAAGTAAAATGCAAAGACTTCTAAAGAGTATATCATCAATGTGTTTAACTATACACTAAGAGATATGACATTGGATTGGTGCCATAATTACATGTCAAAATTTCTTGACCATACTTTTTCGGAGCTTACACAAGCATTTTGCAAACATCATCGGAGAACTCAAAATGATGAGCAAATATACATGGAACTGAAAAACATGAAGCAGGAAGAGACTAAGAGGGTGAAGGTTTATTACGAGCGGATTCAAAAGATGGCTCATGATTTACAAGTACCGACCACATATAATTTTTTAACTACTATGTTCGAAGTGGGTTTGCAATCATATTCAAAATTGTGATTGCAAGGATGAATGGTCGACACTATAACAACGTAAGGAGGCGGCAATGTTGGTTGAAGAAGACATGTTTACTACAAAAGCAAGGAGTGCACTTTTAGTACCATAGAGTACCAAACAAACAGCACCAACGAAAACATAAAGTAATACAAAGAAGATTGACAAACATTACACAAATTGTGGGATGAAGAATCATAATGTGGAGACATGTAGAAAGAAGAAAGAGTAGACCATGGTGGCAACCACAAAGGCCGCACAACCAAGTCAAAAATCACAAAAGACCTCTTCATATGCATGGCACAAATTTGTGGTTTCAATGGACATAAAATGATAAATTGTCCAAAATTTGTTGAAATGCATAAAATGTTTCATGGGAAATTTGTGGCAATAACAAAGGTTCAAATTGTTGTTGAGACATAAATAATCATTGCAAATATGAATGTGGTGGATGTTAATGTCACCACAAGAAGTAAAATAACTGAAAAATAGATGTTTAAGGATAGAAAGCCAAGAAAAACAAAAAGTGTTGTTGACTAAGATAAAAAGAATAGTTGAATAAGTCAATGGTGGAAATAATTTAATAGATTTAGAAAACACAGACCATGATAGAAGGGCCATCCACATCCATGGAGGGATGGAACACAACCTAGCCGAGTATGCAAAATATTACTCTTGTGGAAGCACAAATCTTAGGAAGTAGTGAATTCACAAGAGAAATTGATCACAATAGAAGAAAATTTTATAGATATTGGTAAGCGAATGTTAGAAACAAGTTATACTTTGAACTTGGGACAATTACTTAAAATAGCTCTTGAGTCAAAAAGATATCTTTGGCAGAAGTTAAAACTAGAGAAAACTTAGAATTTAGGTAGAGCAACCATAGAGAAACAAGTTTGTTCTTCAGTACTAGAGGTAGGGATAATTGCTATAACAATAAGTAATCATATGGCAATTATCCAACTATAGATTGGGAAGAATACAATGGAGGATGTGTTGCTAGATGGAGGTTCTAGAGTTAATATTATCACAAAACAATTGAAATTGAGGTTGGGGCTTCTAAAGCCTAAACCTGCACCATATAATTTGAAGATGGCATATCAAACAACCACAAAACTTGTGGGGTTAATAAAAAATCTGAAAATATATGTTCATGGCATTCTTTACATAAATACGTTTACTATATTTCATAATAATGTGGTAGATTTTAGTTATTCCATGTTGTTGGGGAAACCATGTTTGAAGGATGTTAAAGTGGCATATGATTAGGGAAGTAACTTTGTTACCATACAAGGGAATGGGATAGTTAGAACAATTACAGTCACCAAACATTTGGGAGGTAAAGTAAGAAGACTAGAAATGTTATTATGCTATGATTATCATAATGGCATCATAGATGAAGAACAAGATATCATCTTTGCTATAGAGCCATAATTGTTTTCGATGGGAACAATCAGTTTACCTGAGATAATTCAATATGTGAAACCACAAATGTGGATATCATGGATATAGATGTGAAAAATAATATTTCAGAACAAGGATTTGGAATACAAAGCAAAGAAAAGAAGATACCCAACAATAAATATGAGCCAGAAATAGTTTTGGAGGATAAGGTGTATCTAGATACTTACTACAGTCATCAACTAGGGAATGTTTTAGTGGATGAAACTCTAGCAAAAATAAAAAGCATAGGAATTTTAGATAGTTGGATGGACGCTAATTGAAGATCATAAATTGATGAAGTTCAATCTCAGAATTGATGTAAAACCACATATGGTGAAAATTAATGCACAATTGGAAACATCCAAGGTGTTGGAACTAGAGTAGTTGTTGAAGGAATTCAAAGATGTTTTTGTATGGACATACAAATTTTTTAAAGGGATTCCACTACAGGTGACACAACACAAAATTGAGTGCAAAATGCCTTCTTAATGGTCCTTCATGCAGTTCTTTCATCACCAGTTGTGTTTTTGTAGTTATCAAACATTGTCACTATTTGTTATCTTGGCCCATTATGTACAATTCACCATTCTTCAATGTAAAAGGTTTTGTTTTCCTAACCAATTTCTACTTTTGTTGTACGAATAATATGCCCTCAATTTGTCCTGTTCTCAAAAATTCTTTCACATCCTTCATTTAGGCTTTGTGTAAAACAAACTTGCATAAGTGGTTTGATGAGGCACACATGTGGGTTCTATAATATTTGGTAATCTTGACAATGCATCTATAACTACATGTTCTACCTAGCTTATACACTACTGTAAAGTCATATTCTAGGAACAATAACAACCATTTAGTTATTATCCTTAAAACATGTGGTTTGTTGACCAAATAGACCAATGCCATATGATCTACATAAAAGACAAACTTATTGCCCAATAAATAATGTTTGAACTTGTGCAAAACAAAAAACATTGCTAAATTATTATTTTTTGTTGTGCTATAATTATGTTATGTTATGTTCATAAGCCTATAAACATACACTACTAGTTGATAACTCTTCCTTATTACATTTTAAAACAACATGCCCCCCACAGCTAATAAGGATGCATTTGTATGAACATGAAACTCCACCTACGAGATTGGTGATATCAATATCTATGCTTCAATATACTTATGTTTGGTCAACTCCCAAGCCTTTTGACATTTTTTTGTCCAAAGAAAAGTCTTTATCTTTTTGGTTAGTTTAGTGATAGGTGCCATAATAGTAGCAAAGGGTTTTTATAAAACATTTGTAAAATTGTGCCATCCCATTGAATATTTGAATTTGTTATGGATTCTTGGGTGGTGGCATGTTTACTATTATTTGTATATTTTTTGGATCTGTTAATTTCCCTTATTTGGAAATAATAAAACCCAAGATCATCCTTGAAAATACCATAAATGGACATTTGTCTGGATTCAAACTAATGTCATATTCTCTACACTTTTGAAAACATAATCTGAGCTTCTATAGATGACTCTCCATGTCACTATACACTATAAAATCATCCAGAAATATCTTCATAAAATTGTCCAAATATTCTCTGAATGCTTTGGTAATAGTTTTCATATGTCGGAGGTCCATTTTTCATTCCAAATGACATCACCTTCCATATAAAAGCCCCCTAGTCTGTAACAAATGAAATCTTGTATCTAACCTCTCGAGCTATAAAAATTTGATGATATTCTAAAAGTTCATCTAAGAAATAATATGCTTCATACCCTGCTACTATGTTCAACACTTTATATGTGAAAGATAATGGGTATGGATCCTTTTTTGTGGCTGCATTTAGTTTTTTGAAATCCATACAAATTTTTAGCTTGCCATTTTTCTTGGGTACCACTAGTATGGGTGATAACTATGTAACTTCTTTTACAAATTCAATGAATTTAGTTACTAATAACTTATCGACATCTTGTTTAACTCTTGTAGCATAATTTGGATTTAATCTATTCATGGCCTGATGTGCCAATGGTATAGTAGTGTCTGGCTTGATTTACATAAACTTAAAATTTAAGTGTTTTAGCCCATTTTGCATTTATGATTAATATATGTTCGAATTGGTTTGGAGTAGTATATGTAGTTGAATTAGGTATACAATTTAGGAAAAAGTGCATGTATTATGTAGTGGACTGGTAGATCCTAAAGGAACCAATGTACTTTAATGATAAATGTACTAAAAGGAATACCTTTAGGGCATCACATGCACATAGTAGCAAAAATATTACAAAGAGATCCCAATATCAACATTGTGCCAAGTTCATAATAGATGGACTAGATATGTGAGGATGAGTATGGCATTAGGTTTTTGAACCCATGTTGTGGTAAGGTGTTGAAGTAGTCATGAAAATTCATTATCTTTAAAGGAAGGTTGTTTGTTTGTCATGTTGAGATTTCTCAAACCACAATGTTTTTTGTTATGTATTTGGTATTGTTTGAAAACCATTAATGAATAGGGGTGCATTGAGTTAGTTTCATAATGTTTTGACCTATGGTGGAAAAGTGATTAAATATTGAACAATTTTTCAATGAAAATATATATAAGGGAATTTGGGCACACAAAATTATAAAGCAATAGAAATAAGAAGGATTTAATGAAGGTGATTTGGAATTTTTAAATATAAGGTCCATAAAAAGGTCCATTTACTTTTGGGGTACCAAAAAAAAATGTCTAACTGAAAAAGGATTCCAAATGACAACTTTGGATTTTTGTTTATCTTACATTATTATAATTGTAGTGGATTTTTGTATGGCAATAAATAAAATGGTGTCTTTTTAAATTAATAAAAATATTTTAAAATAATTTGGATACTAGGTAAATGTTATTTTGAGTCATAAAAACTATAGGAATCAAGTGTCTAAAGTACATTTTTAAAACAAATACTCAAAAGGAAGGCATAAAATCATACAATTGATTTCAAATTTTTGTACAACAAAAACATGCCCCTTTCTACGAAAGCACATGTTCATTGGATGAACTTGATGAAAAACCAAATCATACAAAAACAAAAATTTCAAAGTCTTGAAATTTTGAAGGAAGGTGAAAATCTTTTTAAGGTGTATCACATAGGATGAAAAGGGCTTAGTCTTTACTACAATCCTTTTTTACCCTATATTTTGATCCCCATAAAAAATAATGAGTCAAAAAATATTTAAAATTTCAAAAGGACTATATTTTAAACCATTACAACTTTAGATTCCATCATAATCATCCATAAATGTGTTTTTACATGATAAAAAAGGATTAGGTAAAAAAAACATAAAAAAGTAATGTTGTGACAAGATTTTGGTACACCTTTAAAAATTTGGACCTAGGAAAGGGCTATAAGGCAAAGGACTCATTTAAAAAACCATTTGATAAGAAAATTATGTTCAATGGGTTCAAAATTTTTAGCTTCAGATGTAGGTCACATGAGTAGGAAATAATCTTGTCAAAAAACAGGTTTAGTTGTCCGTTGAAACTCATTTTGGGATTTTTTGCATTTCTGGCATTAAACTAAAATATTCATACACAATTATGTATGAATGTGAAAAATCACCATTAACACATGAATTTTTATATTGGACTATTCAATTTTTCTCACTTAAGTTTGTTTCATGTAAATGTTATGTGTAAAAAATAGCTCTAGAAAATCCTTAAGTCTTTTTTTCCTTTTTTGATACCCCAATCATGAATGGACCCAAAATGTTTATTTCTTAGTAGGTTTTGTCATTGGAAGTTGATTTAAGTCACATAAATGGTTTTATAAGGAAAACATTAGTTGGGTAATCAGTTCACACTTGGGCCAATGACTTAGGCTACACTAGTTTTAAATGTACTAATTACTTATGTTGAGTTTGGTTATGATGTGATTTGTGGCAAGAAAAAACCCCTTTACATGAACCTAAAAAACTTGTTAGATTTTCTATTGTAAAGTATCGATGAGAATATGTATGATGATGGCTCTTATTTGGACATTTATGTGGATAGGAATAGGTTCCACACATGTTGGGGCAATCAATTTTTAGGTTTATAACAAACAAATTTGTCATGCAATTTGGCAACATGTGGCAATTACAAGTAGATTTTTAAATTACAAATTTTTAACTTTAAACATTTTGTGGGGAATTTGAACCTTGGTCACAAATACCTTACCCATTGTAGCACAAAATATTTGCATTAGCCAATGATATATATATATATATAAACATGGCTATGTAATAGAAAATGCACTCACACATACATCCTTCAACCTTGCATCCAAACTTTGGACCTTAAGCCCAATGTTCAAACGATAATTACTCCAACCCTGGCCTTGTTTCCATCATTCCAATGTGTAATAACTTAGTGAAAAGGAAAACATGTTTCTTTGATGTAGAAGTTCTAAGCAAACATGCATATGGCAATATTCAAATGCCCTACCAATCAATTTTGCAACTTGGACTTCATAAAATTCAAAGTGGAAAAGGTTCTTTCATTTTCCACACTTCCAATGACTTGAACACTGGTAAGTTCAACAAGTCTCATGAACTTAGAGATACAAACCACCAACAAATTGTTTGTGGCAAGTTGATGCCACAACTTCGTAAATGGATTTTCATCTCTAAATTCTACCATGGCCTTAGAAGCCTAATTTTTCATGGTAATGTGAAAAGAAAATTTTATAAATCCAAAATGTCCTTTGAAAGTGGCTCAAAGACCCATTTGCCATTAGTACCAACTTGTTTGGATGTACAATAATGTCATTTAATCAATCCCAAATGGTAATTTGGAAAAGAAAATTCATAATATAATTGCAACCAATATTGTGGGTAATCCCAAAAACATTCATCAATTCATGATCTAGAAACCTCTACTCCAACTTTAGAACCAACAAATCACATGTGGCAGTGCATTGAGATTTGACAACTTTGATAGCTTGATCAAAACCCTCTCAAGTAACTCCAAAATGCATGCCAACTTTATAGAATCAACATAATGGACCATATGGGATTGTCCAATGATGTGGAAAACCAAGTGTTTTGTGGCATCATTTAAGTCAATGACACAATATTGGGTAATCTTACAAGATGTGTTTGCAACCACATTTGTAAATTCAAGACAATTTTTAGGCTATAATGACATGATGAGGCCATTATACACACCATTAGTTCCTAACCAACAACCCATTTGACAATTTTTTCATTGGTTAGACCACCATACATAATGAAAGCAACCATGATCACACTTTTTATATTAGTAACAATCCCACTTTCAATGAGATGTTCAAATGTGAACAAAATAAATACTCGTTTCCAACTTCCCATCACATAATAATGCATTGAAATCCAACTTTGGTTATTAACTATAGTGAGTTCATTAATAGAGTTAGATTGAAAGCTTGAAGTTAAAATAACTTATTTAATGGTAATTAATACCACATGGTGTAGAAATTCAACAATTTCCCATTCAACATAATCATTCTAGTACTTAGATGGGTGATTAAGCACCTTAATGAATGCAAACAAAGATTACATTTATTCATACTCATTCATGGGCTTGCTTTGGGAAAATAAGTGGAAAACAAAAACAATTTTTTTGTCTTTCCACCCCAATCCCTTTAGTTATTTGTTGCCAAATAGTATCCTTGCCCTTTTGTACATATAACTTTTCATTAATCACATGTTGATTAGCCTTCAAAAAGTATAAATCCCCCACTACCACACCCATAAATGTAATTGCAGCCTTCTTTCAACCAACATGTTTCCATAAAAAATCCAATTTGGGCATTGGAAGTTTATCTCACCTTTCCATGACACTACATACTTTGTATTTTATTTGCGTTAACCATCAACACTCACAACATATTTTGCCATAGGAAGTTTTGCAACCAATGAATGGTGGAAGTGACAATTCAATTCATACATTTTCTTCCCTTTTTTGCTATTAGCTAGGTATGTTTTTGTTTGGGCTAGATCAATAATAACATAAAGCTTAGTAAGTATTAACTTCAAAAAATCATGGTTTATTTGATTGGAAATTCAGATAAAAAATCAATCATTTGGACATTTGTTCAATTTGGCCACTTGGTCATATTGGTCAATTCAATTTGAACATGTCCAACTTGATGGTGGTTTTTTTATTAATCATAAGATGGTTTTTTTGACTACTCAAATTAAACAAAATAATTGGGCAACCAAAAATAAATAAAAATAGCCCATTTTTTAAATAATAAAAATAAATAAATAAATAGTAAGTATTTACCTACCCACCCACCCATGACTTATTTACCCACCATGGCCTCCTAACTATTTACCTATCCACAACCCACCTAGGTATTATACATTTACACACATGTGCAATATATATATACGAACATACACACTCCACATAATATATGTTGGTAAGGGGGATTGAACTTTGATCTCATTGGTTCCAGATCAATGTTTAGCCATCAAAACCATCACAACACTTTGTAAAACAATATAATATTAAATGCATTTAATGATTTTTTGAATTTCAATAATTTTTTTTGTCATTGTGTATAACATCATTATAATTTCATAAGTAGGTAAATAGGTATTTAATTAGGTAAACAAGTAGGTACACATGCCTACCTACCTATGTTTTTAAATGTACACACCTACTTATGTAAAAAATAAGTAGGTATGTAGGTAGATAGTAGGTAGGCATATATAAGTATTTAGGTAGATAAACATGTAGGTAGGAAGATAATTTGATAGATAGGTAGGTAGATGGTAGGTAAGTAGGATGTAAGTAGGTGTATGTTAAGTAATAGGTAGTGTAGTAGGCATAACAAGTAGGGTAACTAACGAAATCAATATGGCAAATTTGATTAAACATGGTCATTTAGTATGGCCAATTTGATTAAGCCATGGACATTTTAATGGACTATTTTTAAAAATTGTCCTATTTGATTAAATGTACGGCTTAACACTTGGTCAAAGTGGTTATTTTAGTAAAAAAAATTAATCAAAAAAATTGTGTTTTTTAGTTAATCAAAATGGACATCCTTTTGATCAAGTTGAACCTTTTGAAAGGCTATGATTTCTTGTAATGTAGTACTTGCAACATTAGGTGGATCAATAAAAACATGATCTGAAAAAAAAAATCTTGTGCTTGAATTTTTTGGTATTGTTAAAGGTGGTGCCATGATTCATTCAAGTTTATAATAATAGATTTGGTAACTCAAACTTAAATTTAAAATCACAAGTTCAAGCCTTAATATATATTAAAACCCAAATTCCAATAACAAAAGTTTAAATTTCAATCTATATTTAAACCTTAATTCTAGAATCAACAAAAGCTCATAAACTTAGAGCTTCATTCTAAAAACAAAAGTTCATAGACTCAATTTCATTCCAAAAAAAAAAGTTAAAACCTTAACACATACCAAAGCTTTAATTCATAGAATCAACTTAAACTTCCAAATATAAAAGCTCATAAACTCAAAGTTTCATTCTAAAAACAAAAGATCATAAACTTAGTTTCATTATAGAGACAAAAGTTGAAGCCTCAACACATACTAAATCCTTAATTCTAAAAGTAATATAGACCTAAATTCCAAATACAAAAGTTCATAAACTCATAGCTTCATTCCATAAACAAAAGATCACAAACTTATAATTTCATTCTAAAAACCAAAATTTAAGTCTTAACATATATTGAAACCTTAATTCCAAAAATAAAAATTTAAGCTTCAACATATATTGAAATTTTGATTCTAGAAGCAAAAGCTTAAAGTTAGAGAAGTTTCATTATAGAATCCAAATGCAAAAGCTCATAAATTCATACATTTATTGTACTTTCAAAAGCTCATAGATTCAATATTTCCCTCCAAACTAAAAAGTTCAAGATTCAACATGTATTGAAATCCTAATTCTAGAAGTAACCTAGATCTTAATTCCAAATTAAAAGTTCATAATTCAGAGCTTCGTTATAAAAATAAAACATCACAAATTCATAATTTCATTTTAGAAACCAAAGTTCAAGCCTAAATATATACTAAAATCCTATTCTAGAACAAAAACTCAAGCTTGAACATAATTTGAAACCTTAATTATAGAAATAAAGGTTCAATTTAAATAAAATTCATTCCAGAATCCAAATGCAAAAGCTCAAAAATTCATACCTTTATTCCAAAAACAAAAGTTCAAGCCTTATAGACTCGAAGCTTCATTATCAACATTTACTTAATTATCAAGGATTGTGTAGGTCACCTCATTTGTGAAGCTTGAAAAGTGAAGGCCATATTGCAAAATTTAGATTGTAATGTGCATCAACTTGCATTTTGACAAGTTTGAAATAGATTTTAGAGTTTAAACAACAATATTGCAACTTGTACGAACATCCATATTCATGATTCATCGAATCACTTGGAAAATTTGAGCATCCAATTTCCAAATCCAATTGTTGGAACTTGGCAACCATGTTTAACTAGAAAGGACCAAAGCTTTGAGTAATAAATCGTCACAATTAACCTTAGGAATGATTGGTGATTTGATGAGCCTTGAAAGGACTAAAGCTTGCAAGTTGCAATCTCCTTATATCATGTTTGAACGTTAAACCCTAACGATCACATTTGTAGCAAATCCAAGCTTCAAGGGGCAACAAATTAAACATTTGTACCTTGTAAAATGTACACACTACAAAAGTTTCATGAGGCTAATTGTTATGTTGTTGTAGGTGAATGAACCTGCACTGTTGCAAAGAGCTTTGGCAATTGAAATTAGATCAAAAAATGATTAACAATGGCATGTTCAAGTATGCAAAGAGTTTCAATGAATCAATGGAGAAGATTGTCAACATTGAAAGTGATTCCTTTTAGAGCACAATCATGGATGTGACAAAAGTAACAACAAAATGAGAGAACAAAAAAACGCCTCCTTCCTAATCAAGGTTGAAAATGACAAATCCTAACCCTAGGGAGGAGCCATCTAGCACATTCATATCAAAAGCAAGGGTCATATGATGGCAACATCTGTCTGTTTTTAATTGATTCTCTTGCAAATTAGGTGAGGCCAAAAGGAGATATTTGACAAATTTTCAAAAAAATTATAAATTTTTTCAAGCTTAGAGGTAGCCGGTTCCTTGAAAGGTAGGGATTTGGCTAAAATTCACCAATAAAAGAAACCATGATACATATGTTACCAAGATGTTCAGTTAAGGGTTTTGAAGCATTTAAAAGTTAACCTATGTTTTATTGTAAAAGGGCAATGTTTTGACCCTTCCAAAGATTGTTTGATGCATTTCACATAAGCCTATTCAACTATGCAACAAATATCTCAAATCTTATAAGGTTCTGAAGATAGGCTGATGGTTTTCAAGATAGGCCTAACCATAACCTACATATGACCATGTTGTTGGACAATATATGCTGTGCTTGTAGGAGGGTTATTAGCTGAGGCAAAAAAATGGTGGTAACTATGTTTATGAATAGAATATGCATGCAGCCAATGGGATGACTGAACATACATTTGGGGGTTTGAGGATCCACTTTTGTTATTTTTGTATTCCTATCATGTTCCCAGTCTGTTCTCAATGATATTCCTCAAATTCTCAATGTGTTCTTTTAAGGTGTTCCCTATAGCACCTCACTTTATCCCATATCCTTTGACCAAAGTTCTCCCCTTTTCACCTGACATATGTGAACCGAAATCAGAGGCACTGCATCCTCACATAAAAACAGCATTTTTGGGGGAGCTCAAAAGTTTCAACTTTGTCTTTTTTTTTGGCTGATGGGCCCATGTAAAAAGACAGAAACCCATCTAATTAATAGAGGAGAGGTCAATAGTAGAGGCCATTAAATTATAGTTGAAAGCATTTCTTTCTTTCCACACTTCACTAGTGTGGCCTGTGCCATTGGGCCCATGTGTTACCACGTCCTCAACTGATTTTTCCTTCCAAAACCTGGTTTTTTTGAATTTGTTTGAATTTTCAGTGGTAGAAATCACTTAAAAAAGCAATATCTCCCACATTCTGAATCCAAATCTTACCAAATAAATTCCATTAAATCCTGCTCATCAAGATGTTTCCAGCAACACCAAAGGCACATTCGTAAAGAAAGTTTCAGCTACAATTTAATTTATTTTTCAGTGAAGAAATCACTCAATATTCAAGAGCTTTTGCCCCCACAAGTCCAAACATCATAGAACCAAACCCATGCACCCCTCCTTGTCCAGAGCTCTTGAAAAACACCAAGAACATGATCCCAAGCATCCTGGTTCGGTGGATCTCACACCTACAAAACAAAACAAACTACCTTCCTTCGTAGATAGATAACTATTAAATATTAACATCTTGTTGAATTACTTTTATTTAATTTTTTTTCTTTATTTTACTTTTGGAACCATGAGATACTTTAGTTGAAGGTACTTGAAATAATTTCAATGTATGTCATGTGAAGTGTTTTTTTTTTTTTTTTTGGGGCTTGCAACTTGGCGAATTGCTATTAAAAAAAAGAATTTTTAATAATGATTTTAAGGGTTTTTTATGTCTTTGACCACATCTAGACTTTGGAAGCCCACTCAAGACAGTCGTCATTTAATGCTAAAGATCCTCCGCAGCAGGCCCATTTGAGGAACCTCGCCTCCCCCATCTTGGTCACCATGTTAGTATTATTTTTTAACCTGCTGCAGCACTGAAAGCCCCATCACTTGGCACGTGTGTGCTTTGCGTTGTCTAAAAAAAAAATCATCTTTTGTACAGCCTCAAGAAGAGGAAAGAAAAAATATGGATGAATAGAAAGAAACAGATGGATGATTGTTGCCCTTATTATATGCGGGCCAAAGTACATTAAGTTACTCTATATTGTACTTGACACAATACAGTATTCCGTAAATTCAGCAGAACACAGCACCAGAACCCTGAGTTTGGTCCAAAACCGGGTGAGAATTTAAAAAAACCTGCAAAAAAAATTCATCGAGATAATGTGTTTTTAATTTATTATTAAAGCTGAATATTATTTTAGTTGAGTAGTCCAAAAAAAAAAAAACTAGAAGTTTTTGACCCCTACTTTTTGGACAATAGTTTTCAAAAGTATATAGATTGTGTTATAAAGTAAGAATGATAATGTTCAAAGTTATGACAAAGTTAGGGTTCAACTATCCTTTGAAATAGAACTTGTTTGTTTGTTTGTTATGGTTTTTGATCTGCCTATTTTGTGTGGTTGGCTCTATAAGTTTAGGAAGGATTGTCAAGTTGAAATAGGCACATTATAAGAATTTTTTTTTTTTCAAACTAACCAAGTTGATTAAATAGGTATTTTTGACTAGAGTACATGTATTTTTGACTAAAAGCCAAGGGCTTGAATGACAATGAGTATTTTTTGATTTATCAATTTGATTAAAGTGATAAATTTGACAATTAATCAAATTAGACATCTAAATAAATTGAATTTTAAAATATCACCTAGTCAAATTAGTTAGTGGCCTAGTCAATAAAACCACCCAATTTAGTCAAATTGGCAAGTGCTCTAATCAATAACAACTCCTATTATATTCAATCAATAGGGCTAACTAAATAAGCCTAGTCAAAGTGACCAATGGTTTAGTCAAAAGGGCAAATTACAAATTTTAATACTAATTGGGTATCTTGGGATTACATTTAACATTTTGATTATGTTTGACCAATTAGAAAAAATTGGAAAATGTAAAAGTTATTTAATCATAACTAAATGAATCACAAAAAAAGTAATTATGATTAAAAAAAATATATATATATATATATGGATTATCTAACTATGGTGAAATTGATTATATTGAAATAAGTTATGACTTAACTACCTATGAAAAAACTAACCATAATTAATCTAACCATGTTCAATTTAATCATAGTTTGTTTACTTGTATATGTTTAAACCATGGTTAGTTTAACAATATTTAATTTAACCACAATTCATTTATTCATATTTAATTATTCCATCATGTTTTTGGCCTTATTTAATTTAATTATGGCTAGTTTAGCCATAAGTAATTTAACAATTACTAGTTGGGCCATTGTTGGTTTTGTCATAATGAATTTAACCATGGTTATTATAAACATAACTAAATTAGCTATATTTATTTTTAACATATTATTATTTTACCCTAATAAATTTAACCATAATCAATAAACCCATAATTAATTTAAAACTATTGTTAATTTAAGCATGATTAACTTTGCCATAATTATTTCATTCATGTTTATTTCAGCCAAATTCATTTTACTTATGGTTAGCCTAATTACCTCCAACCTTGTGAATTAAATGTTGAATTTTAGAATTTCATATTCAAATTTAAAAACTTCTTTATTTTGTGGATCTCACCCAAAGAGGAGATAATGTGTTTTTATTTATTATTGAACCTAGATATAATTTTAGTTGGGTACTCCAAAAAAATAAAAAATTAGAAGTTTTTGAGCCCTTAATTTATGCACAATAATTTTCAAAAGTGTATAAATTGTGTCATAAAATAAGAATGATAGTGTTCAAAGTCATGGCAAAGTTAGGGTTCTATCTATTTTGTGTGGTTGGTTTTATAGGTTTAGGATTGCCAAGTTGAAATAAACACACTATTAGAATTCTTATTTTTTCAAACTGACCAAGTTGATTAAATGGGTATTTTTGACCAAAGAACATGTATTTTGGATTAAAGACCAAGGGCTTGAATGACAACGAATATTTTTTGACTAATCAATTTGATTAGAATGACCAATTTGATAATTAGCCAAATCAAACATCTAGTTAGATTGGATTAAAAAATACTACCTAATCAAATTGGTTAGTGGTTTAATAATAAGACCACCTAGTTTAGTCAAATTAGCAAATCAATAATGACACCTATTATAATCAATTAATAAAGCTAACTAAGTAAGATTAGTCAAAATGGCCAATGGCTTAATCAAAATAGCCATTAAAAAAATTTAATATTAATTGGGTATCTTAGGATTACATTTAACATTTTGACTATGTTTGACCAATTTTTAAAAAGTTGAAAAATGTAAAAGTGAACTAATCATAACTAAATGAATAATGAGCAAATTAACCATGATTTAATTAATTATATATATGGTTTATTTAATTATGGTTAAATTGATTATATTGAAATAAGTTATGGTTCAACTACTTATGAAAAAACTAATTTAAAAAAAAAAAACCATGGTCAATTTAATCATGTTTAATTAACCATAGTTTATTTAGTTGCATATGTTTAAACCACGATTAGTTTAGCAATATTTAATTTAACCATGATTCATTATCCATAATTAACTATTCCATCATTTTTTTGGCGTTATTTAATTTAAGTATGGCTAATTTAACCATAAAGAATTTAACATTTATAAATAGTTTAACCATGATCAATTTAACATTAGTTAGTTAGCCTTAGTAAATTTAGCCATGATAATTAATTTAACCATTACTAGTTGTGTCATTGTTGGTTTTGTCATAATGAATTTAACGGTTATTATAAAAATAATTAAATTAGTCATATTTATTTTTACGATATTATTATTTTACCATAATAAATTTAGACATAATCATCGACCCATAATTAATTTAAAACTATTGTTAATTTAGCCATAAATGGTTTTGCCATAATTATTTTAAACATTTTAAATTTAAACCATAATTATTTCATTCATTTTAGTTTAACCAATTTCATTTTACTCATGGTTAGTAATTTAACCGTGGTTGGTTTTGCCATAATTATTTTGACCATTTTGATTTTAGCCATAATTATATCATTCATGTTTATTTTAATCATAATTAATTTTTGCATAACTGGTTTTGCCATAAAATATTTTTGCATTAGTTAATTTAACCATGTTAACTTTATAAATTGTTAGTTTAGCCATGTTTAATTTTGCCGTGATTAATTTAATCATTTTGATTTTAATCATAATTAATTTTTACATAATTGGTTTTGCCATAAAATATTTATTCATTAGTTATTTTAGCCATATTAATTTCATTAGTGGTTATTTTAGACAAATTGATTTATTCATGATTCGTTTAACCATTTCTAATTTAGCCATGTTTAATTATGCCATAAATATTTAAACCATAATTATTTCATTCATGTTTAATTTAGCCATAATTAATTAATACATAGTTGGTTTAGCCATGAAATATGTATTCATTAATCAGTTTAACCATATTAAATAATATATTAATGGTTAGTTTAACCAAAATTATTTACTCATGGTTAGTTTAACCATTTTAAATTTAACTATGGTTAATTTTTTTATAATTATTTCATTCACATCAATTTCAGCCATAATGAATTTTTGCATAATTGGTTTTGTCATAAAATATTCATTCATTAGTTAGTTTAGCCAAATTTATTTACTCATGATTAGTTTAACCAATTTTAGTTTAACCATGGTTAACTTTTCCATAAATATTTAAACCATTTTGATTTTAACCATAATTATATCATTCGTGTTTATTTTAGTCATAATTAATTTTTGCATGATTGGTTTTGCCATAAAATTTATATTCATTTGTTACTTTAGCCATATTAATTTTAATGATAGTTAGTTTAGTCAAATTTATTTACTCATGATTAGTTTAACCATTTAGATTTTAACCATAATTATTCCATTCATATTTTTTAAACCATAATTAATTTATGCATAATTGGTTTAACCATAAAATATTTATTCATTGGTTAGTTTAGCCATATTAACTTTCTTCATGGTTAGTTTAATCATATTTATTCATTAGTTAGCTTAATCTTATTTACTTTATTCATGGTTAATTTCACCATATTTATTTAGATATGGTTTATTGAATGATAATTAGTTTAGTCATGGTTATATTTTCATAATTATTTTTAATTTTGGGTTGGTTTAGTCATTATTAATTTAATAATCATTAATTTTTCTATAATTATTTTAGTTATTGTTGGTTTAAACATTATTTTACCAATCATTAGTTTTGCCATAATTAAATTTTCCTAGGTTAAATGAACCACCTATTTAACTTATGTAATGTAAATGTGTGGTTAAATAACCTAAATACAATTAGCTTATATGTGGATTTATTTATTTATACATACCTTACCTATAATTCACATATTTACCTATATTTCAACCTATAGGTAACGTAGTTTTATAAGCTGGGGTAGGCCATTTATATACCTATGATAAATTACTAGTTGGTTAACTAGTTATTCACCTAAAATACATTAATGAACGTGTATTTAACTAGTTAAATATTAATTATTACAAATACATTGTTGATAATATATAATGAATTAAGTCAAATTTGTAAAGATTAGTTATAATTTGGTTGTAATCATCAATCAACGATATAATACATTATGACTATTTTGATATTTTATATAATTCAAGGATTTATAATATGGTTGTAATTATTAACTATAACTAAATAATTAGACATTAACTATTACTAATTTTTATTTAATTAACATATATATATTTACCTACCTATTTATTTATTTACTTAATTTATGTATCTTACATAGTTACTTTAAAATAATGTTGTGTGATTTAAAACACTTTAGTGTTGTGTGCACATGAAAATGTTTATTCTTCCCAAAAGTTTCTTCCATATTGTTTGTCATCCTTTCCAAATGATGAGTAATATAAATAGATGTACCATAAGCATCCAAGCCATAAGAAATACTTTAAAAAGGAATGCCATTTGGGATGAACCAATTAAATAGGCTTAACCTTAAAGGTGAAATTCAAAATGAAATTGGATTTTCCTACCTAGGTCATCTAGGTGTAGGCTTAATTTAGGTGGTGTCCATTTAAACCTAATAAAAGTCGTAGCTTAGGTTGCCTTAGCCTACCTTAGGCTTCTATACCTAGTTGTTAATTATAGGCTTTTAGACCTAGGCCCAAGAGTTTAAGTTGTAGGTTCTTAAGCATAAGGACCCTAGGAGTAGGAATCTAATTCTAGATTTAACCTAGGTTATCTAGGTTTTATCCATGTGGCATAGCTTAATGGCCAATGTTTAAATGCCATGTGGCATAACCCAATGACCAATGTTAAATGCCACGTGACATAACATAGATGGCCAATGTTTAAATGTTATGTGGCATAACATAGATGGGCAATGTTTAAATGTCATGTGGCATAACGTAATGGCCAATATTTATATGCCACATGGCATAGCATAGATGGCCAATGTTTAAATGCCACATGACATAGCCTAGGTGGCCAATGTTTAGATGCCATGTGGCTTAACTTGGGTGGCCATTGTTTAAATGCCACATGGTATTTGCCTAATCAAAATGGTGTTTAACGAGTCAAAAAATCATATGACTATTATATTGAATAATCGAAATGACTAATCAAAAATACTAGTTGAAATGACTAATCAAAAGTACCAGTCGAAATGATTAGTCAAAAATGCCAACTTAGGTTTGGTCAAAAAGTACATGGCCCAGTCACAATGGACAAGTTTTAAACGACTTGTCCAAAATGACTAGGAGGTTTTTTTGACACCTATCCAAAATGGGTCTTTTTTTACCAAAATTTATAATAAAAAATAAATAAAATTCTAGTAGTGACAATTCTTAGAAAGTGGGGCCTATTTGCAATTGTGCTCGTAATAAACTTATTTCCTCATGGGCACAAAACATCCCATGTTCTTTAGTTTACCATGTCTCATTGAACCTCGTAATTCATATCGCCCATTTGTCCTTTCACACACGATCACAACCCCATTCTCCACTACTTTTCCTATGCAAACCACACACCACCCACCAACCCCCCATACCATTTTAACAACCCACGCACCGCCCACTAGCTCCCCCTACCAATCCCTAGCCTTTCGTGTAAATGTGGAGCCCCAACACAACACTTTTCTAATACCCCTAAAATAATGTACATGTAGGACCATTTCCCCTTTCCATTTTGTTAGCCCTTTATAGTTGTCCATGATCAGACCTCCCAACCTAGCCCCACATTCCCAACATGCTTACAACCTTCACGTAGAGCCTTTTGCCCCACTTGTGGGCATCAATTTATTTTTCAAAGGTTAACTTGTCACCAATATTCATGTCATACATCTAATCCATCTAATCAAAACTTACATGACTATCTCAGCCCAATACCCTCCCTTATTCCCAACATGCTTACATTAGCATGGGTTTGGGTTTCGGCATTATATGTCCTTAGGTCCTTCCATTTTGGTTTTCGTCATTTTCGATTATATAACCACATCCCTATTGCTCTTCGACATGATGTATAAGTGGCATTTTGTTTTCCACTAGATAAGCTAACACAAGACCCCTATGATGCGGTTCCTTAACATTTGTTCCTTTTGTTAACCCAATGGTGTCTTGCTTGGAGGGACAACAAGGCATAAGGAAATGTGAACCCGATTCAAGTGTTTTTTAATAGACAATTGGGAAAACCTACAAGAAAAATTCTTTTTACATGCCCAATAATTAATGGCAAATTTGAATTCAATGCCTCCTCCCAACATGATCATCCAACTCATAGATGCCTTATCCACAATTTAGTCCTTGGACGTGTAGGGGAATTTTTTCGAACAACTTGTGTTATAACATTATTATGTTTTGCATCCACATTTTTTGACACCACCTTAGCTCTTTTTGTTTTGTATCTTTAATTAAATGGTTTCTTCCAACTTTTCTTAAAAGATTACAAACTAGACTAGGATTTCGAATTTTTCAAGTCAACATTCCAACACATGCCACATTTATTTGCAAGTAATCTTTCTAGGATGGTTTTTTAACACCTTCGAAATTGTTTTCACATGGACGATTCTACAATTGCATTCCCACAATTGTTTCAACTTTGTTCCCATATCACGTAAGGTCACATCCCACATTGAATTGCACATATCCTTGGAGTGGTTCACTTTTTAACCATGACCAAGCTCTCAGATGGAGTTCGTCACATTATCGTGAGGGAAACATTGTATCGATTCATAAGTGGTGTTTTATGGCTTTAATTTTGTGATGCTTTTGTAACATATTTTCTTCACACCAATTTAAAGTTACAACAAAATAAAAAAATCATTTTGTAATTATCATATGTAACTAATTTTCAGTTGCATACAACACATGCAACTATTAAACCCCATAGTTGCATAAGACAAGTTGCACATGACTAGTAGTTGCATACAACAATATGTATGTGGATAATATATACAATATGAATTTATATTTCATACATTTATATTGTTCTACAATAGTTGCCCATGGTGACATGTGGCATTTAAACATTATTTCAATGTTCATCATTATTAATAAATTAGTAATATCTTGATCATCTAATAAAATGTGAATCAAATTTTGACACGTGTCCATTTGTGAAGGCTAATTATGTGGTGACACATGGCAATTTTCAAAGCCCATTGATTATTATTATTCAATTAATTAGGTATGTAGGTTATAGGTAGGGAGGTAAGTAGGTAAATTATAGGTAGTTAGATAGGTAGGTCGTTAGTAGGTAGGGAGGTAGGTTGTAGGTATATAGGTTTAAAATAATCCAATTTTGTTTTTGGGTTTAGCCATTAAAGTTGAACCTCTTTCATTGGCCCATCCCAAATGGCATTTGGTATTTGGTTTATAAACAACTCAAATGCATTTACTTGTATAACGTGTACACTTGGAATCATGGCGAAAATGTGGGATAAAAAATTTAGTTGCAAGTGTAACCAATGTAATTGTAAGTTACATGCAAATAACCATATTAACCTAGTTTACCTACAAGTTAAATTGATTATATTGTAAATATTAAAACTTAATATGTAATCATAGTATAATATAATGATAATATTATTAATTGGTTAATAGATATTGTGTTGATAATTATAATTATAATAATTAATGATTAATAATATTATTATTAACAACTAAGGACGATGATCATATAATAAAAATATTAATAAAAAATGTTCAATAATATTATTAATTTAAGTAAATATTAATAAATAATTTAATAAATAATAAACAAAAACTAATGGAACCTACTAACCATAAATATAATACCATAATTTAAAAATAATAAAATTAAATAATAATAATAATATAATCAATATTAACACGATTTCTACTTTTTATATACAAATAATAATACTATAATACTAGTACATAGTTTAGGCTAAAAGTTTGTAAACTAACATGACCTACTAACATAGGTATATTATCATAAATAATATAATATAATAATATCAAAATAAAAATGACATTATTATTTAAAATAATATTAATAAATATTTAATAATAATAGTTAAATCATCAATAAGTAATAATGTTAATAATTCTGAGTGAATAATTTAAAATTTTAATCATTATATGCGATGAACTATAATAATAATAATATAATAAAATATTTTGGGTCAAATTAATTATGGCTAAAATAATTACAAGGTTCAATTTATTAATTAATTTAACCATGTTTAATTTACTCATGCTAGTTTATTCATTATTAATTCAATTTAATTTCCTAGCTAATTTAATTTTTTGGTTAATTTAGCCAAAGTTAGTTTACCCATGGTTAGTTTAACCAAAATTAATTAACTTCATAATTTGTATTTAACCATGTTTAATTTACTCATGTTAGTTTATCCATTATTAATTTAATTCAACTTCTTAGATAATTTAATTTTTAAATTAATTTAGCCAAATTTAGTTTAGCCAAATTTAATTTAATTTCATAATTTTTATTTAATTGTGTTTAATTTGTTCATGTTAGTTTATCCATTATTAGTTTAATTTAACTTCCTAGCTAATTTATGTTTTTAATTAATTTAGCCATACTTAGTTTAACTAATGTTAGTTTACCCATGGTTAGTTTAACCTTGATTAATGTGAGTTTAACATAGGTTTAGCTAATGTTTTTCCTTGGGTAACATTAGTTAACATGAGTTGAACTTTAGTATTAAAGTTATAAGATAACTATACATAGCCGATGAAGATATATTTAATGTATTAATGTAAGTATGTATTAAGGTAAGAGATGATTTTTATGACACATGTCCATTTTGTACATTACTAGTTGCATGTTAGTTGCACACATAACTAATGTAGTTATAAATGACACCTAATTGCACACAATTGCATAGTGACTAGTTATAAACGACATGATTTTTGTTAGTGAAAGGTGGATGTGAAGTTGTAATCCATGGTATTATGTGCACTTTGGACCTTCACCTTATCTAGGTGGTTTTTTAACTAGATGTGACAAATGTCTTCAATTCGGTGTCAAAGGGAATCATATTTAAGAACTTTGTGTAGTAAATGGGAACATCATACAACTCATCCCCTTTGTTTGTGCATTTTATGCATTTGAGTCTTCTTTGTTTTATAGTCATTGTAATTGTGAAAGCAAAGTCATGGTCATCCCATTTGCCATGGGAACCCATCAAAGTGATCCTTTGCGAAGGGCACTATTTGTTGTAACTCATTTTAAAACTTTACATTTTATGGCTAACTGTTTCCCCTCTTATCTGTTTCCATTTATTATAGATGACACTCACATCATAAGCCCCCCCTTTAATTATATAATGTGCATATGAACACTTCCAAACTAAACTTCGTGGGATAGGTCTTTCTATGCAACTTCATAAATGTGCACCATGGCCCCCCTTTAGTTTATTGCCTAACTTTGACACCCCATCCCTATTTTACACCCCATCAAAAGGAATTAGGGTCTTGGGGGTTCCATTGGGTACTTCATCCTTCACATCATCTTTCATCAAAAATGTTTTATTGGAAGATGTTTAACATGTTTATTTTATCCCTAGAATGGGTGATGTTCAGATAACTTTTGGAATTTTAATTCATTACTTTGTGTAACGACCATTGTATTTATTACGATGCACACTTGCATTTTCCACCTTCATAAAGTCCTTTGCTTCCTTTGATTCCTTCAAGCATTTGGGCATTTTTTGGGTCCAGGATCCTTTGATAGCCAATAAGAACTTCTAGCCTGTAAATAAGCCTATTTCCCAATAACATTTCATGGCATCGACATCATATCGACAACCACCATCGCCTTAATGACCTATTTATGGAGTTGGGCCCTTATAGCTTTCATCATAGTTGTTAGGTTCATGGTCGATCAACGCTTTTTCTTTTTTGAAACCTTAGCATGGGTCAACAATAACACCTTCCTTTCTAACAACATTTCAAAAAATCTTGCGATCTTTTACCTCCCTTAGCACGTGTGTGTTTTCCTCCTTTTGAACAATTCATTGGGCAACAAATGGTTGGACTTCAAGATTCCATCTTGGAACGTTTGTACGATCATACCCTTTCCAACATGCTTTCTAATAGGATATTTGAGACCAATTGTGTTCGAATTTTATCATGTTTTGGCCTTGGAGCGGGCATTTGATTTACAATTCAACCAACCTTCCCAACCTTTCAATTATCTTTGCCATCTTTTTTCACAATGTTCCAAATGTGATTTGGATTACCACATCCTTCAATTGTAGGTATTTTTCAATGTGTGTGCACATATCCCATTGATGTTATAAATGTCCACCTTTTACATTGCACCCATGAAAATGAGCGCATGGGCACCCATGATGTAGTTTGCAACATTTTTGCTACCATTGCATGAGATGTCATCTTCCATGTGGGTCGAAAACAACTACACACACTTCCTTCAACCACGTTCCACTCCTTTTGTCAATGAGTTGACATTTTGCTCACCAAAGATGGAATTCACACCCTAGTTGATGTTGTCATTACCGATCCAACATGAATGTATTTAATTTGTTGATTTTACACAACCTGAGGATTTGGTACCTTCGAAATAGCTCAAGCCAAAGAAAAGAGGTATTGCGACCAACACCCCTTTAATCATTTCCTCCCTTTAGCAATGAATGTGTTTGGATGTTTAGAAAAACAAGCTAATGTGTTCTTACATGATTGTGCCAATGCCATGTGGAACTTCAAAATACTAAAAAACCCTCCTTTTTTTGTCTTGGTTATTTTTTCATAAAAAAATCTTAATTACATTACAAGAGTTGTAAGCAATCTCCATCTTAAGTCGAGTGGTAAGGGTGAGTTTAGTTACTTTTCAATTTCTACCTTTTCAAGACACACCCTGCATCACCACAATTGACCTCCTATAAGTAGTTGGTTGTTGAAACAAAAAGATTTGACATCTAGTTTGTGTTAGCTTCATGTCTTGTAAATTAATCTTTTTAATTTTTAATTTTACATTTTTTAGATTTGCGATGTGTTTATTAATAAAGTTTTGCAAAGTTAACACACATATAGGGGGGGGTTGAAAAGAGGCCCAAAGATAGGGTGAAGACATGATGACTTTAATGAAAACTTTAATATCCTTGCTTGATCAATAAGGCCCAAAAAAAATAAAATTCAAAAAGACAAAGCCGAAAGAAGTACATTAATATTTGTTTTATCATATTTATTATCCCTTTTAATAAACTACCAAAGTACACAAACGATTATGGCATAAATTAAATTATTTTTTATTTTTTCAAAATTTTGAAAAAGATTTATTACTTGTGTTGAAATTTTAATAATAATAATAATAATCAAATTATACAATATTTTGCTTGGCGAGTTTCAACTTCAGACTTGTGAATTTTTGAATTTAAGAATGTGACAGTCTAAACACAATTAGACTATCCCACAAAGACAACAAAGTCATGTTTATTATTTTTTTATAAACATTAGTCATCAAAAATTTCAGAATTAAAAAACCAACTACTGAAGTAAAGATTTGAGATGTAATTAATTATTCAACAATTTGTTGCTGAATCCATTTGGGTACTATAGTAATTTGCATGCTGAATCAGCCATGCAATGCACGTCTCCTTTTGTAGACAAACTGGGGCAGACCTTGCGAATTCGATAAGGATTAGGGTAGCCAGGCCAGTCACCAAACACTTAGTGTCTCAGTGGTCTACGAATTTCTGGAGAGTGCTTTGAATTTCATGCCCAAAGAGGAATTGTAGCCCTACTATTTGCACACCCACAGAAAGTTGAATCGTTGAAAAAGATGAAGAAATGAGTCGGATGTGACCCTCCAAAGTAGGTGGGGGGGGGGTCAAATGGTGGAAACGAAAAACCATCGCACACTTCAAAGACTATTACCGAACACCCAAAAACGTCTTTGAAAGTCGGTCTATTGCCTTTATGGTTCAAAGATGACTTGTAGATCATAAGGTTGCGCTCATATAGCACTTTTAATCACTTAAATTGAACAAGAAATGGGAAAGTTATGAGCATTTCAAATAAGAGGGATAGAAGAGCCAAAAAAAAAAAGAAGAAAAATGTGTTTTATAACTTGGAAAAGCTTAGTTCTCTTCTTGCTCTTCTATAATTACTGCCTTGCCTCTTCTGTTCAAAGACGAATTGAAAAGCTCAAGTTAGCGCTCCCATAATCTTTTAAATCACTCAAAATGCAGAAGAATTGAGAAAGAACTGTCAAAGTGTTCGGTGATAAGATAATGTTCGGTGATAGACTATTCTGTGATCTTCGGCCACGTAATTACCCTAAATTATGCCCTAAATTTCGACGAGTCACCAACCTAATTGTACCTACCTACCTAAAGAATTGTGAATGTGTGACAAAATTAATGATTCTTTAGGTAGGTAGGTACCTAGGAAAGGAGAGATCTACACCCTAAATTGAGAGAGTTACCAATTGACTACGTACCCCGTTTAAACGGAGACGTGTAGAGAAGAAGAAGAAGAACGAGAAGCAGCGAGAGCTGGCCACAGTGAACCAGTTCACCGTCCACTGGATGCCTATTATTACTCAGTTGTGGATGAACCTCCACTGAGTTAGTCTATGGTTTCACCTTGGTGACCAATTATGTAAGAAATAGGTCTCATATATAGGTAGGTAGGTAGGGAAATAGGTAACTACTAAGTAAGTAGACGGTTTATACATTAGGGAAGGGCTGCTTTTATTACCTACCTGCTTACAACCTGCTTGTGAGTTGTTAGTAGGTAGGTAGTGAAAAGAAGGCAACTGAGGTAACCACCATGGTTAGCTAGGGTACTGGAAACCAACAGAAAACTGTTTCCTGACCACTTACCATCCATCCATCCTTCATGGTGCGCTGGTGGGTACTGGTGGTTCACTGTGGCCGCGCAGTGTCGGTGCTTTGCGATCGCGACCTTCTCCGCGGTACACACTCTTCTGCAACGCTTTCGCAACGCGTTCTTTCTTTCTTCTCGGATAAGCGACGCAAACACTTCCTCGTCGCGTCTTCGCGCACTGATATATGGTATCTGTTTGTTGGTTTTTTTTTGTCTGTTTCTGAAAGCTCCAATTCTTTTCTCATCTTTTGAGTTTTGTTTGGTGAAGATATCCATCTATTGTAAAGGATTGACGGCCGGAGGAGACGGAGGAGGAGGAGGAGGAGTTGTAGTTTTTTTTCACTTTGGCTTCTGACACAGAAAAAAATTGTCTTGTTTTGCGCTTCTAGCTGAAACTGCAAAAGGGGATGGATGTTCGAGGCATGTCACAGTTGCAGTAATGACGTGCATTTTTGTCATCTGCGCACATAGTTGTTCTGGTGAGTGACGAGTTTTTTGGATGCGGCGGCGGTAGGGGTTTGAAGACGGTAGAAGAACAAGGTTTGAATGTTGAACTCTTGTTTTTGGTAGGAGAATCGTTTGGCAAACATGGAGAGGTGCGAGTCGCATGCAGCAGCAGTGGCGGTAGAGAGAGATGAGGAAGAAGCAGTTCTTGTTGTGGATCAGACTATGGATAATACTGCAAGAATGAAGTGTGCGACAAGCAGATGTGGATTGGAAAGCGCGGCAAGTGTTGCAGCGGATGCTGCACAGAGAGCTAGGTCATCGCGGAAGCTTGTGAAGGCGGTGGTGTTGTGCTTAATCTTCATGATGTTGGAAGTAGCTGGAGGGATATTTGCCAACAGCCTTGCAATTCTTACAGATGCTGCTCACTTACTCTCAGACGTTGCCGGCTTCGCGATTTCTCTCTTTGCCATCTGGGCAGCAAGCTGGGAAGCGACCCCGAACCAGAGTTTCGGTTTCTATCGGCTGGAGATCCTTGGGGCACTTGTATCCATTCAACTCATTTGGCTGCTTACAGGTATCCTTGTCTATGAAGCAATCCACAGACTGTTTGGTCCCTCGCAACCCGTGGACGGCCGTCTCATGTTTGTTGTTGCAACTCTCGGACTTTTGGTAAACCTAGCAATGGCCTTCTTGCTCGGACATGATGGGCATGCTCACGGCCATGACCACAGTCACAATCATGGACACTCCAATGGCCAAACGCACAAAGACAAGCACGCGCACAACCATGCCAATAGTCACAGCGAGCACACGGAGGAGGACATTGGTGATGGTCATGGACATAACCGTAAGCATGCTTCACTGATCCCAGAAGTTTTTTTTTCCAATAGCAGGATGATCCTTTGACAATATGGTGGAGTGAATGAGAAGCTGCCGTTTGCTAGGCTTACTATGTCAATTTTTTCTTCTGTGCACTTTCCGTTGAATCTTAACTGATGTCGTCTTTGAAAACTGATGAATTGTATATGCTTTGGCAGGGAAACATGATCATGGCTCTCACAGTCATGGAGAACATACTCATGGAAGCCCAAGCGGCAGAACAGCAGATCATGGTCCTGAAGTCCACAGCCATGAATTGGCAGAGCCTTTGCTGAAATCAAACAAAGATCTTTCAGTGTGCAGGAGTAACAGTGCAGGGAAGCATCCTCAGGAGAATATCAATGTGCAAGGTGCATACCTGCACGTGTTGGGAGATCTAGTACAAAGTGTGGGTGTCATGATTGCTGGTGGTCTGATCTGGCTTAATCCAGAGTGGCAAATACTCGACCTGATTTGCACGCTTCTCTTCTCTGCACTTGTTCTGGGAACCACAATCCAGATGCTTCGCAACATTCTGGAGGTTTTGATGGAGAGTACGCCACGAGAGATTGATGCTCCAGCTGTTGAGAGTGGTTTATTGAGGTTCCCTGGTGTGGTTGCAGTCCATGAGCTCCACATTTGGGCCATCACTGTTGGCAAGTCTCTACTTGCTTGCCACATTCGTGTTGAACCAAATGTAAATACTGATGAGATACTGCAAAAAGTAACTGATTATTGTGAAAGTGTGCACAAGATCAGTCATGTGACAATCCAGGTTGAGCGAGATCTCTGAAACTGGAGGAGGGCTCAGCATGATCACCTATCACATGAAACAGGATCTTAACTCAAGAGTCTATTTCATAGTAGCAAGGTCAAAGAAGTAAGCAGTCTGTGCATGCTGCTGAGATTGGATGTGACATGAAACTGATATGCAGGAAGGTATCCTACTGTACTTCTGTGATCCTTAGTGAGACAAGGACATGACAAGAGATGAAATTAGGATTTTTGACTAACAGCAGTTGATTCCAGAGGAATTTTAAAACTGGTAGAGCCCAGCAGTAGTGTACAAGTTCTTCTAGTGTGAGATGAGCTACAATGCAATTGGAGCTGAGCACTTCCATTATGACAAGATGGTGCATACTTTTTGCAGGGGTTCCAAACAGGGGGTTGAGAGGGTAATAAAGGCCTGTCTCTTCTCATGGTTTAGCTTGTACTGTGTGTTTTTCTTGTTTTCCATTCCATTCGATAGCTGCACCTGAATCTTGTCTTCCATATGTTGGATCATTGTGGATTGTTACCAGTTAATTTGCACTTGCAACTAGGATGATGCTGAAGATCTTGTTGATGACTAGGGTTGACCTGAATTGAAACCCTCCCAATTCTGTTGCAGCTTTCATGAGGATGGTACCAACTTTTTCAGTTAGCCATGTTTCTGGACTGTCAACCAGTTTCATGACTGAGTCTTTCTGTTGCTTCCAGGAATGCTCAGAACACAGACTTTTGTATCACTGTTGCCCTGAAATTTTGAGCAGATTATTACAAACTTGTCTACACCCACTGGTGGGAGCTGATGAAGTCAGTGGGGACTCAGTGATGTCTGCTAGCCAGAGTTGATGACCTGATACTTTGTGAGTGATATTGATTTGGTTTTGCTGGAACCTATGCAACATAATTTCAAAGAATGTGTTATTGTGGAGTTTTCTTTGCAATCCAATAGATTTGTTGACAATGAGACTCACTGCTGAATTGAATCATGTTGACTGTAAGCATGTCATGAGGTGTTTGTGGTTTTAATATCCTTGTCAGACCCTCAAATATATTTCCTTGATTCATCATTGTACATCACTGCATCTAAACAAGGCATGGAGTTCCAGGTATTTCTTACCTTACCAAAGTGAATGTTTGTGAGGTCTTTGTGAGGAATTGTGGCCAAATACTGTTGCTGTGCTGTCAGGGTGTTGGTGATCATACTTGTTGACTGATGCTTAAAATGTGTTGGTTATCTGGTGAGGTCTTATCTGGTCACTAGGAACTGGGAATGGATTCTAGTGTTATTTGGTTATTTTTTCCTACTTTATAGTTTCAACAGTTGACAATTACTGTCTAATGCCAAAAGTCCTACAGCAGCTGCAATCACTGTCTCCATTTGCAAAAGGAAATATTGGAGGCTCAGTAAGCTATCCAATGCTGCAGCCTGTAGTGTTGATTCTGGTATTTGTCAGAAACTTTGTACATCAGAGGGTAAAATACAATTCTTTGACTTCCTGAAGATACATGGATATGGCTCGTGTAAGTATTTCACACTAGATCTGCATAAATATTTCATGTACATGGAGGAAATTGTTTTCTTTCTGTTAAGCTACTTTGAAGCTCACATTTTCCTATTTTGGAATTGGGGCCCAATGCAATGTGAGCCTGGGAGATTGTTGTTGTGGCTACAGGGGAGGATGAAGCTATCAAGAAATGGTTCATGCTAGTGTTGAGAGGAATCAGTCATTGAACTCTTGGAACAGAGGAAGAAGTATTTCTAGTCCTTCAGACCAACAACAATTTTTCTCAACAGTGCAGTTTGGTAAAGGTAGGCTACTTGGTTGAGCTTTGCTTGGAGGAGTGATTTGCTGGGTTGATGTTTGTTTCTGTGCCTCTTTCCATGCTTTTTTTCTAACAACGAATTACAAGTACACATACTTGCATGGGCTGCATCAAATCGTATCCTAAAGTATTTCAAATCAACTTTAGAAAGTGTGCAAAATTCAACACTCTTGAATCCTCTTCCATAGTCTTGCTTTTTCATGTGCTGTTGTGTTTTTCAATCTTTCAGTAAGCTGGAGCATGTTGTCATCCAACTAATAAGTCCAAAAATGTAATCCCATAATGTGCTTCATGCAGCCATGCATGACAACATCTTGTGTTGGGTTTTGCAGATGTTGACTTGGAAGGCAGCAAGAAAATCCAGCCATACTTTGCATTTCACAAGTCACCTGCAAGGATCAACACTTGAATTATCATAACAAATGGAGTAAAGAGAGTGAAGAGATTTAGTCATTTCATTGAAGGGCCGAGACAATCTTCTTTGCAGTGTTCTTCATGGTTGGGAAGACAGCAAAGTTCAGTCTCATACTTGTCTCTTTGTCATGATGTTGCAGTGCAGATGTTGGCAAGACAAACAAAGTTGTGGTCTCAAACTTATGTCTTTTGGTGTTGCAGAGCAGATGTTTGTAAGACAAACAAAGTTCAGTCTCAAACTTTTGTCTTGTGGTGTTGCACAGAGCAGATGTTGGCAAGACAAACAAAGTTGTGGTTTTAAACTTTTGTGTTCTGAGTGTTGCTGAGCAGATGTTGGCTAGTCAAACAAAGTTCAGTCTCAAACTTTTTGTCTTATGATGTTGCAGCAGATGTTGGAAAGACAACATCCAGTCTCAGACTTTGTCTTGTGGTGTTGCAGCATATGTTGGATTGCAGATGTTGGTAACCATCCAAGGAAGAGGATCTGGAACTTGTGTGTGTGTGTGTGTGTGTGTGTGGCGTTGGTCAGAGATTGCTTGAGACTGAAAGGAATCAAAATGCACTAAGTTCAAGCAATCTCTAAGTTGAGAGATTATGGGGGAGAGAGAGAGACACACACACAGAGCGAGAGAAACCAACCATGAATTGCTTGCTGGAACTCTGAATCACCAGTTGTGAGTGTCCTCTGAGAGCAATGCAAAGTTTTGAAACCAGTGATTGATCCTTTGAAGCAGCCGAGCTGATTTGAAAGCAGCATCGGCAGCAGCAAGCAGCTTCAGGTGCAATTATCATCATCTTATTCTTCTTCTTCCTCCAATCTTGTTGTGATTGCAAGAAAGAAAAGCTTGAAAGAAAAGTCTGAGCTAGGGAATGGCTAACCACATGGGCTCATATGTGCCTTCAATCAAATCCCAATCTCTCACATTTTTCTTGGGGGCTGTAGTAACAATTCGTTCCATGGGGAAAGCTGTCATTGTCCAGACACCAGTGTCGAAATGGTAAAGAGCGATATCAGGATCCCAGAGACTTACCTTGAAGGCAAGCACTCGATCACCTCCTTGAACATCATATCCACGCTGGATGATGGATTTTTTATCACTGTCATCATTGTTGTTTCTTTTGAGCTTTGATCCTCCCTTGAGGAACAATTTGTCAATGATATGCTTGGGCATTTCACCATTTGCAGCTGGCTCGTATGAGCCATTGGGACTTCCATCTGCATTAAGGGAGACCTGAGTGACAAAACAACGGATGACTTGTGTTGCTTTGATATGTGCCACCTCCCTGGCTATGGCATAAATCTTGTTGTCTCCTGCACGAACCACTTTAGGTGGCTCTGACATTGTGATGGAGAATTGTCCTGTGACATTGAAATCCAGAACCAATTGTTGGCGGCGAGATTTGCTGCAATTGAAGTAAATGATGACAGCTGTGTGGAAGTCCTGTCTTTGCTTGGGTGTGGGTGTCACTCGCAGACCCCCAAAGTAGATTCCATAATTCATCACCACGCATCCTGTGTGACCGCCTAAGCGGGCATGTGCATTGTGGACGTTGCTCACCTTATCAAAGTGAACCCAATGTTCATGATCTGAGGAGTAGATCACAAGTGCGACTTCTTTCTGAGGTCTGGGAGTGAAGCGGCTTCCTAGAGCTTTGTGTTCATCTTCAGCCTCTTGTGAGATTTTGAGAGTGACCCATCCAAGGACGATCAACCGATATGCAGTGCGTGATGCATCTGTGAACACGAATGCTCCCACTTTATCCTGGAGAATCTTGTGAGGAATGGGTGGCAACAGTTTATACTCCTGTGTCAAGGGATTTGTCACAGCGAGAATTGACTGGCCCTTACAATCCTGATAATCTGGCATCTCCCAGTAATTACTGTTGGGAGCTTGAAGCTTTGTCCACTGATCTTTGTTCACATTATTTCTCATTTCTAGCTCTATGGGTTGAATTCCGCCATCCACTGCCAGAAGTCCGGCAGCTGCTGCAATCACTCGTTCCATCCGAACAGGGAAGTATTTCAGACTAGGCAAGCAGATCCAGTCTTGGGGACCTCTAGTGTTGTCATCACTACTCCTGCTTCCAACATACTTGCGAGGATCAAGTCCCAGAATTTCCATTGTGTTTGTTTTGAGCACACATGGGAAGTAGCGTACATAGAATTTTGGCAATTTTTCTGTGACATACATCAATGGTGTCCATCGAGGAACTGCTATGGCACCAAAGTCAGTGTTCTTCCCCATCTGGTGCACTTTGTCTGTGATTTCCCATGCCTCACGAATGCTTTTCTTGGTGCTGAAGAGCATGTGACAATACCCAAGTACTCGGGGATGTAAAGACTTCATGGGTGTGGACATGAACTGCTTGTTTTGCACTATTGTCTGTGCCCTCACGTAAGCTTGCTCACGGCTGGGTGTGACCAGGTTGACATTTTCTATCTTTTTTCTGCTCACAACAGGAGATTGCTTTGGCATGATTCTTGTTTGTGAATTGTTATCACCATAACTATTGTCAGGTCTGGAATCTGATGAGGAGAAAATTGCGCTGTCATCGCCATTGAGGGTGCAAAGCATGGAAGGAGAGGAACTCAAGTCAGCTTGGAATCCAGATGGCTCTGGAAGCTCTGGAAGCTCTTCAAAGGAGGAGTGATGAGGTTCTTCATTAGTGTGAGGATGTATGGTGTCATGAGGTGGGGATTGAGAACAGGAGGTTGGAGGAGATTGGGTGGTGCTGAATTCCTGTGGGCTCCTCTTGAGCCTTTCATAACTCCTGGATGAACTTTCTGGAAGGTTGTTGAAGGAGCTGGGATAATGCTCTGGAAGATCATAAATGCTGCTAAGACTTTCATTTAAAAGAATTCTCCTCTCAGATGCAGATGGTGTTGTTGGGGATTGCAGCTCTGGAAGGTTTTCGTAGCAGTGAAGATCATCATTTAAAAGAATGCTCATCTCAGGTGTAGATGATGTTTTTGGGGATTGCAACTCTGGAAGGTTGTTAGAGTGGCTGTGGTGACCATTTAAACTCGTGATGGTCAACATGGTTTGTGGGGAGGAAGATCTTGGTGGGGATTGGGAAGCTCTTGGTGGGGATTGAGAATGGGAGGCTCCTGCTGAAGAAGAAGGGGAGCTGAATTCGGGTGTCTTCAGCCTTTTTGCCCTTGGTTCATCGACTATTTGCTGCAAACTGTCGGGATCTGTTGTGTTGATCAGCTCAGTATACATAGTAACGTAATCTGGGCTTGAGCTTCTAGAATTCCTCCCCCATTGTACTGCAATCTGTGATGATGATTCAGGACTATTTGCCAGAGAAGATCCAGCCGTATCCTGTAAATCCTCCTCTTCAGAATCTATCCCATAAACAGCAACATAGTGAATCCAATCTAAGTATTCCTGAAATTTTTGACCAAGACCGTGCTCAGTGTTGATTGTCATCATTATGGGGCTGTTGATGACTTCTTCCACTCCATTGTTCTTCTCATGGATCATTAGTCTTGTTTGTTCGATTCTGAGGAGTGTATTGGGCTGGGCAGTGTGCTCCCATGGTACTGGATCTGGTGGAGCTGGAGTGATGTTTCCATTGATTAGTTTATTGACTTGCATGTATCCATGAACTGCTGTTACTTCTGAGGCTTCAATGTCAGCTTGTTGCTGACTTGTCAAGTCACCTCCAACAAACTGTGCAAGATCAAAGTTGTTGTGGTCAGCTCTTTCACCTGACAAGCTGATCAAAGAAAAGTCCTCTTCAAACTCCATTTGTGCTTGGAGCTCCCAAAATCAAAACAGTGACAATAAGTTGAGGCAACTGGTGGGTGCTGGTGGGTTTTGTAAATTAGGTGTTGTGAATTGCTGCAACCTCCAAATTGTCCCTCTTATGGATTGCAATGCTGCTCTGGTATTCATTCTCATGTGTTCTTCATCTTGGGAAGGAACAACTATGCTGCTGATCCTCATGGACGATGTTAGTACAGTAAACTCTCAGGTGGCTTCAACTTCACCAAGACCTACAAGAAGGGGGTCTGGTTCTGTATGTAATTTTTTTGAGAAGCTCTGATTCTTCATATATGTTGTAAATCCTGCAATATACTTTGTCACTGCCCTCTTGTTTGTCACCTTGTATGGATTTTGAGGAAGAAAGCTTGAAATTGTGACTTTTCTCTCCCTCCCACCTTGTCCCCCTTTTCTCCACACTTTTATCGACCTTTAATTCTGGCACAAAAAGTCTCTGATGAAGAAACAGAGGAAGTTATATACATGTGTGGAAGAAGCCATGGCAGAGCCTTTCAAGAGTCTACCAAAACTTCAATGGAGCAATTTGACGCTTGTGATGAAGTATATACATTTTTGTTTTCAATAAAAAGGAGGGGGGGCCAGTGGGACTTTGCAGAATCAATGATCCAGATGCTTGGAGTATATCATATATTTGTGTAACCATCACTCAAAAGGAGCCAAGGAGCTAAGAATTCTAGGAGGTGAGGTGATCTGAAGAACCCACAACCCATGATGTATGTATGTCACATACACCTTGTTCATTCCAAACTCTCTCACAGCAAAACTGGGTTCCCAGTGTTGCTGAGCTTTGAACTGAAAAATCCAAGTTTTCAAGCTTTGAGTTGGAAGAGATGGAAAGCATCATACAAAGTGCCATCTATCCTGCAGGAACTTCATACACATAAATATACAACTTTGGGGAAATGGGTGCTGAGTTCTTGAGCTTTGGAATTGCAAGAGTCTCAGAGTTTCCAAGCTTTGAATTGAAGAGTCTTGAGTTTTCAAAGTTGGATTTGCAGCAAGAGATGCAACATATAGAGGGTATCTATCCTGCATTTACTACATAATGCAGAGATATACTACAGAACCCACTTTTATGCAACAAGAACTTAACATATGAAACTGAAGACACAAGAAAATGTTGACATTGTTTTGGAGGTCTCATATCCTCTTGTTTATGGGAGAAAGGGCTGAAGCATAGACAAGTTATATATATATCCATTTGGGCTAGACAATAACAAGAAGAAAAAATTGAAGCAGAAGAAGTCCCTTGGTCTCTGAAAGGTGGTGTCTGTTGGACAAACAATTGCATACTGGAACTGTTTGCTGTTGCTTTGTTGTGGTGTGTATCTATTGCATTGATTGATGAATGACCAATAAGCTTGTGCTGTATTCATGTTCTTCAGCTAGAATCTGATGTGTGGGTGGCATAGAGAGTCTTGTTCAGCCAATGTCTGTTCCAAATTTGGTCCACAATTTTCAAGCTTTCCTCCTCTTTCCCTGCTTGACATCAATCATGATGATGATCAACGTCCGGGAATGAGGTTCAGCATCTCCTGGATTTGTCCCAGATGTCTTTCAGATTTCTAACATGCAACAGTTTTGCTGGAAGTTTTGCTTTGCACAGATGGAGAATTCAGCAATAGAAGAAGAGTCTTCTGCTTCAAGCTTGGATCACAGCTTCAGAATCATTTGAATCTCATCATGATCCAACACATTCCATCACCTGAGTCCTTCCTGCTGGCATACAAATCCATTTTGATTTAAGGTGAATTCCTGAGACAAGCCCATTTGACATTGTGACTTTTGTGCTCTTGGGGACTTTCATGGATAGTCTCTCATATGAACTTCTTTGGTTTGGAGGAAGCTCAATGAAATAGAGGAGGAGACCTTAATTTCAGAAAACAATTTTTTGTACAATTCTCATTTTGAAAATTTGAAATTGATCAGTTTTAGCCTTGTGTGTGCGTGTATTAGAGAGAGAGAGAGAGAGAGAGAGAGAGAGAGAGCGAGATCCATATGTACAATTCCCACTATTTCAGTATTATTATTACCTCTCCAAATGTTTTGTTTTTTTTTTGTGAGCAAAGGGACTTCAAAGTTCAGACCCACTATTCTGATGGGTAAGTAAGTGAAACCATTATTCTGATGGGTGGTGCTGCTATTCTGATGGGTGACCCCAGTATTTTGATGGGTGAGCCCACTATTCTGATGGGTGGTGGTTAAAATATCTTTTTCATACTGATCTTTTCATAGAAGATGACTCACAGGTACTCTCCTATCTTTTAACTACCAAGTGGCATGGCTACTTGCCTACAGAGTGAAGTTTCATAGACATGGAAACCCATCCCTTAATAATTTGACCATATTATATGAAGTTGAAATTTGTTGGGTGGATGGGTGGGTGGTTTTTGATGGAAATCTACTCCCTTTCATTTGGCTCCATATTAAATTAGGGTTGAGATAACTGCTGAGATTGCCTTTTGAGAAAATATATCCATTGTGTGGTTGCAATGGGTTCTTCCCAGGTGTAACCAATTTTTGCCAATTCACATTGTAAATTTTTTTATTAGTTGATGATTTGCATCAAAAATGACACTAATAGAACCAAAAGTACAACACATAAATGGCCACCTATCCCAACTAAGAATACTTTTGTTCAAGTGCCTGAACCGGACTCAGAAATCTATTGGAAAAAATGTTAGGGTAAACCGACCCATCACCGATCGCTTGCCTATGACCGAACAATTTGGCAGATCTTTCTCAATTCTTCTCCATTTTGAGTGATTTACAATGTTATAAGAGCGCCTTCTCAAGCTCTACAAATCATCTTTGAAATGTGAAGCCAAGAGAGACCAGTTGAAAAAGAGCTGTAAAAAAAAAAAACAATTTTCGAATTGCAAAACGCAGTTTTTTTCATTTTGACCCCTCCTACTTTCAAACCTCATAACTTTCTTATTTCTTATTCATTTTACATGAATTAAAGTGTTATAGGAGCGCCATCTGCAGTTTTACAAATCATTTTACCAGAGCAACATACAAGGAATTTTTTGAGTGTTTGCGAACTGACCTTTGTAGCTTTCGCTGGTTTGTTTTTTTAGTTCTTGATCTCCTCTACTTTCAACGCCGCAACTTTCTCAAATTTATTTCGTTGTTGATAATTTTTAGTGCGCCAGACACAACAATAAAAGGGGTTCAAGTTTTGTTTGGACACCAGAAACAACAGAACGCTCCCCTTGGATGCGGCCTGCCATGAACACTTAAGTGTTTGGTCACCGGCTGATTTATCCTAACGATGAAATTGTGCCAGGAACTTCCATGCCCTTCAGAAGATGTGTACATGTACATTCCTGACTTTTGTTCTTTTGTTGTCACTGTTTAAATCTATATAATAAAAAATAATGATATTCGATCACTTTTGAGCTACTTACATACAGACCCACCTTATTATCTACTTATAAACGGTCCCTTTTCCTCTTCCAAACCTGCACTGTATGTTTGTAGTTTGTAGGTAGGTATGAAGTCTTCAGACAAACAGACAGACAGCAATTTATATTATTTAGATGTCATGTAAAAGTGGCCACGTACAAAAACTACAAGTTGCTTGTTCCATGACATTTGTTTGTGGCTAGTAAACAACCTTGTCTTTTTTCCCTTTGACAAATGCAAACTGCTTACAGGATGAGGCAGCCTACCTTCTCCACCAATTCATGATTATTTAACACCACCACCCCGTACTCTTCCCAATGCCCCCAATTCTAATAACCAAATTTCAGACAATTTCATGAGTCAATTATATGAGATTGTGAAAAGATCCACCAAATGAATATATTTGTGCACCTACAGCAAGTAAAGCATATATATGGCATGTATGTACCTACTTTCGTGCCAGGAAATTTTTGAGCTTTGACAAATTATTTGTCTGCTTTGTGCTGCTGTCTGACTTCTTCAAAACTACTAAAATTTCTGAAATCTCCGAATGCTTGTTTGTTTGACTAAGCATCCTCAGAGGTTGCCTTTTGCAAGCTCTGATTCAAGCATCACAATCTAGTGCAGGTTGTTGGTTACACACCCCCTATGAACTTTGTGAGTGTCAGTGCAGCACAATCAGGGTATGAATCTTCTGACATGATATCCTCTTTGCTTCTCAATCCTGATGGTCAATTCCTTTTTCTTTCTTGACATGGGTACTAAATGACAAGCCAAAATTCAAGCACTTTGGCAAGCCTTAAAGGGTCTTGTGAAACAAGATAACCCACCCCACCTCTCCCCGAACCCCTCTCTACTTCAAAAATTAATATAAAAATCTTGATCTCCAAATTTCAGTGGACAAAGTCAAAATACATGAAGTAGCTGCAAATGAATGAAATCTTTGGGCTTTTCAAGGACCCAAAAAATGGGTTTTTTGGAAAAAACAAACAAGCTAAAATTTAAGAGAAACATTAACACTAGCCAAAGCAATTATGACTAAGTTTATTTGGTGACCAACCAGCCATTGACCCCGGGTCAGCTTCCACAGTGACAAAATGGACAAATTTTGACAAATTTTTCCCTTCAAACAATCACAATTTTTTTTCCAAATTTTGAAATTATTATTTTTCTCACGATCTACAGTAGTCTACTATCGTATTTTCATATGACTAATGAAATATTATTCAGATTGTAACCTGCAATAATTGTGACAGTTTTCAACACCTAAGCAACCAGCTTCATATTTTCACCCAAAAAAATGTTTACATATTAAAAGAATGGTTTAATAACGAAACTGACCTTAGGGTAAGGTACTTTTGCTGGAGCTTATATTGTTGAACAGCTTATGTCACATATCAACATGATCCTTTGCATTCAGCATATCATTTTAAAACTCTGTGATAATTTCAATATTCAGTTTGAAGTTTAGCTAGTTAAAATACATATATGGCCACCATATTGCATCTTGTAATATGGTGAAGGGCCATTCATTAACACGTGGTTCAAAAACTAAAAGTTTCCATTTCTTTCATTTTTTTCACTCTCCTCTTGTCTTTTTGTATTATTGGTGTTTTACCAACCAATTTCATAGCAATGTTGGTGGGGTTTTTTTTTTTAAAATTTAATAATTGCTAGGTAGTTTTTTTTTGGAATTTTTTTGGGGGTGCAGATCACACATTTTACTGATATGATTGTCAAGTTTATTTGGTTGCAGAAATGGATGTGATGTGCCCATTTTTCGTTAAGCGTCACATCAGCATCCATCTTGACGCATCATGTTTGTTCATAAAAACAAATGCAAAAAAAAAATCATTTTGATTGGGGCTACCCCTTGAATGCATGGTGCCAAAAAACAGTTTTGGTGGTCGTAATAACAATAATTAAAAAAATCGGTTGCCAATTGTGCGACAATTAAATTTTTTTGATCATCACACGTTTGGCGACCAAATTTTTTTAGTCATCATTATTGCAACAACCAGATCTTTTCAGTCGCCATTTATGCAACGACCAAATCATTTTGGTCACCAAATTGAATTGGGTAATAAAAATTGAAGCATGCATTCCAAACTCATTTTCTCCTTTGAAGTGTTTAAGCTTTGTGTTGTTTAACAAGCAATGATTGTCATATACCTTACCAAGGAGGGGTGAAACTCTTATGAATGTTTGAAGTTCTAAATTGTCATATTGTGTTTACAATTGGTGCTAAATTTCATTGTGTAACCCTTAAAATGGAGTCTAATTGTATTATTGTATAATAATTCCTTAATCAACTCTATTGTTCTTGTGTTTTCTTTTTAGAAGATAGGCGGAACGTGTGGAATCCATGATATTTGATGATTTTGGACAAGCTAGATAAGATGAAATGTAAGTTTTGTTATGTTGTCATTTCATAGTGCAAGGGCAAAATGTTGTGCCATTTGGGTTATCAACATGATGGCAATGGGCAAGTTGGTGTTACAATGTGTTTGAAAGCACGAACACAAGTCAAGGCATTATTTGCCAATTGTGAGGGAATTATCTTTCAACCATTAGACATCATCTTTGTACCAGCCCTTAATGGGTCAATACAAAATGTGACCATTGAAAGGCCAAACCCATTGGTGGAGGGAGAATTTGTTTTGGCATTTTAAATGGAAAGGGCTCAAAAATTTTAGCCCATTTTCAAACAACACAAAGGGTTGTAATAAATCCACAACTAATGGCATTAGAACCTTTTGACATGTTTCAGTTTTTAAGGGATTGAATTCAACCAAAAGACAAGAGTTGAACAAAAAGTCGATGATTTTCTTTTATGAATCAAACATCCTTTTCAATAATGCGACATAGTGTTCATAGAAGTTGTGAAAGCAACCTCTAAATCCCAAACCTATTACAAACCCCCATCATACCATGGATTGTGTACGGACTTATTAAATTAACCCAAGGTTGATGTGTCTAAACATATTTTTGATGCGTAATTCCACTCACAAGTATGGAAAAAAACATTTATTCTAATGGTTGGGAGAATATTGCACGACATCCATTGTTGAGCATAATGTTTGTTTGTCCCAATGGTAATGTATTCATAAATGCCATTGACAGAACAAGGGAGTGTAAAGATGCATAGGACATATGTAATGCATTGGTTAGATACATTGAAAGCATTGGAGCAATCAACATTGTACAAATTTCTTTGAGCACATTAATGCTTTGAACATGTGGAATGCAATTGACCTTTTAATTCGTCATTTTTAGGCCTTTACTTTCAAAGTTGTGTTGTTCATTATGTGAACTTGCTATTGGAAAATAAAGGGAAAAAAACATGGGTACAACGAATTGTGAAAAATGCAAAAGTTATTATTTCTTTCATACAACAACACCATGTGCCAATAGAAATCTTTCATTGTTATGAAACCAACTTAATGCTTTAAAACCCCAATGAGACTCGATTTGTAACCAATTTCTTGATGGTTGAACAATTGTCCAAGTTAAAATCTAATATTGAACAAACTATTATGGACATGGAATGGACAATCTTTGTCAACACATTGTGTAGCATCCATCATCATAAGTCCTTCATTAAGGCAAGATATGTTTGAGCCAACATAAGGAAGGACAAGTTTTTGGATACTTGTGCCAACTTTGTGCACATGGTGGAACTGGTCCTAATGGCATTAAGGGCATTTGATGGCCAAAAAACCCATCATGGGGAGGGCATGACTTGTCATGAAAACATTAGAACGGCATGTCTTATATCATTATGAAATTAAATGTTCTCATTACCATCAAACCTTGCAGATGTAGTGGAAAATCAATTTTATAATTGATGCATGATGTTGACAATAAACCTACATTATGTAGGGGCCCTTTTCAATCCATATTTATTGGGTGAAGATCACTTCCTTGATGATGCAAATTTGGGGTGAAAGCATGAATAGGTGGATAGTTGGACTCATGTCACAATTGTAATTTTTTTGAATTAGATACAAATGTAAAATTTAAAGCCATATTCAAAATTAACATTGTTAATTTTTTAATTATTCATTTTGTCATAGGCTTTAGTGGGAACCATCATAAAAAAAATGGACAAATTCTAAAAAGATTATGGACTTGTAATGGATTTTTGAAATAACAACACTACATTTGTCACACAAAAAAAATGAAAAATGTGGACTCAAAAAAATGTCAAAGTAGTGTCAAAATAAAAATTAAAAAGTAAAGCATCATCAAATGAATAATTTATTAATGAAGTGCATCGAAACTTTCCATATATATATATATAAAGTTTTAAATGATATGATTGCTATAAATTTTTATCCTTGAAAGTCCATTTCACATTAAAAGGTTTAATCTTTTACATGGATTTTTTTTATCAATCACATGTTTAAGGATATTAATAAGTTAGCTTAATAATATTTATGATTAAAAGCGTAGGGGATAATTATAAGGTTTATGGTTTGATAATTGTTAAAACTACCAAAAAAATCATTAATGTTAGATTATGGACTTTTAAGTGCCACCTATGAGCCACTTATGACATGCTCCCAAGTTCCTAGTTAGACCCAAGTTGGGTCTAAATTACTCAACAGCGGAATTGTGAGGAACTCAGGGCACGCTCCAAGCTCTCAACACTAGAAGGGGTAGAGGGGCGTGCCAAAGCTCCAGGATGGGACTAGGAAGAGTGACAAGCTTTACTTATTTATTCAAACCTGCATCAAACCAACCAACAAGTTGGTTAGTTCACTTTCTAGAACATCCTTGGTGCTAGGACAAGCCACGAGCAATTCTAGACTCACATGACTCACCACGGCCCGGATTCAGGGGAAGCCACCACCTTCCCCCATATAGTATACTTTGTGCCTCTCCGCAGCACCCACATCCGAATGGCTTTTTGTCCCATGACTCCCAAGGAGGAGTCCCGAAACTGTCCTGGTTTGGACTCCCGAGACTTTGCGAGGTCATAACTCTTTGCTCAGACCTCCGATCGGGATGAGGTCTAAAGCAAACTTGTAGCTCTCCTCAAGAGCTTTCCAATGGTGTACCACACTCCACCTGCACGCACCGGGGTCGGGTCGATTCTCGACTTTTAGTGGTCGGGAATCAAACTGCCAATTTGACTCTCGACCCTTCTTTTTGCCATAACTTATGTTGTAGACGTCCAAATGGCCATGCAAGCTCATTTTCGACATTTACATTTTGATAGTTTTCCAATGATATAAATAACACCCCAATGCGAGGTGCTTTGACCCCTGCAATCGAGCGGGAGTGTGAGTTTCATCCTCACATTCTCTCAAAGTAGGGTTGCGACAATTTAACCATGTTTTCACCTTGTGAAGGAAACATTAATTCACATGTTACAAAAAAAATTTAGTAGCTATTAACCTATGCCTAAGTTTTAAAGGACTTTGTTAATTTTGTTGAAAGTGGAAGGCCTTTTTTAACACCCCTTTGTGGACCTACATGCAAGTTGCATGTTATTTGATGTTAATTGGGTCAACTTGGCAAACACTTCAACAGTATCTTTGAAATACTGTTCCTTCGTGTCAATCAAAGTTTGATTATAAGTTCAACATCTTGCATGAAATTTAGTTGTTTTTTTTCAGCCTCCTTTGCCCTTGTTTCTTCTTAAGTAATGTTTGTTGTTTAAAGGTAACCTTTTGTTCTAACATTCAACCCTTTTTTACATCTCAGCCAATTATTCATGTAGCACATTGTGATCCATTATTACATCATTAAGTTGGAGATGCATTAAGCAATTTCCCCTTACAACGCTTCAAGAACATATTTTACAATCTTGGCCTTTAGGTTTGCATCCCCAAAATATTGAATTGGCTTCAATGTGCTTGCCTTTTCTAGGTGTGCCCCTTGTTACACTAGAATTTCAAATGGATCATATGATGCCATTTGAATCACAACATCCAAATTTATTTCCATTTGTTCTAAGGTTTCCATCCATCACTTCATCTATGCTTGAGCTTTCACAAGGAAGACTTTGTTGCCATGGGCATTATACAAATTGATTGAAAACCATGGGAACTATATTTCAGTCAATAGATGGTTCCACATGCATCGTCGATTGTTCCACAATGGGTATTGTTGGCTTAATACTTGTTGAAAAAGGATTTTGGGATGTGGTGGAACAGTGGGGGGGTGTGGTGGAGCAATTGAGGGTTGTGCTTGAACTATTTTTTCTTGGTACAAAATCAATTTGCCCCCTCAACTACTTGGAATGGTCTTCTAAATGACCCAAACTCTAAGTGCCACTTTTGCATACACCATTTGTACCATAGTTAATGAAACTTGGTCTTTTGAAAACATTCAATTCTTTGTCATTGTCATGTGCACCTTCAACATGTGTGCCTTCATACAATCATCAATGCAACTCATAAATTGGGTGGAATTATTCTTGCAATGTGTTTCATGTTGAGACAATGGCCATTTTTTGTGAATGTGGCACCATCCCACATACTAGGATTATAATGTGTATGACCATGGCTAGGGTAGGTTTTGCCATTCGAAATATGTTAACATAGCCATGTCTTCAAGGGCTTCAAGCTTTGCATCGTGGAGGTTTTCCTTCGCTGGGTCAAAGCACAATCAAGTAAACACCCACTAATCCTTGCAACCCTTAAAAAAAAGTAATCTAAAAGTAAATCAATGTTCAATTTTTTTCCCATTTTTTTCCTGTTAATTGTTTGCCTTGTAAGGTTTGAAAAAAAGCAAATTGTAGGGGGGGTCAAAGTGTAAGCCCACTTTCAAAGGTTCGATGAGCATGAAAGGATAGGGTGCAAAGCAAGAATTGCGGGGGGGGGGGGGGGGGGGGGGGACCACCCTGTTGTATTTAACAAAAAAGCTTGGGGCCAACCCTTTGTGGGGGATAAAAAACCTCTTTTTTGTTTTGATACCTTCTGAGGTTTACAACTT
>Ga0116227_10000861_pt1 | contig 63525 bp, 46 predicted proteins | sample S1TSphgellanicum_FD_89693 | JGI IMG/M metagenome (GOLD analysis project Ga0116227, IMG submission 89693) | Host-associated microbial communities from peat moss isolated from Minnesota, USA - S1T2_Fb - Sphagnum magellanicum MG | ecosystem: Host-associated > Plants > Peat moss > Unclassified...
AATCCAAAATTGCAATAGAAGGAAAAATTTAAATAAAGAGATACCTTATGAACAAATTAACAAGGATAGATCTTTGAGATAAATGAAGTTATAAAATAATTGGCCTTTTCTTACCCACTTATGAGGTTTTAAGTTCTAGACTTCAAACTAATTGATAACTACGTTTTATTATGGGCAATGTTTTTGAAGGTCACCTATTTGTCACCATAAGGTCCAAGCTTGCAAAGCACTACACATGAATGATGAGTTAAATGTAGTAGTGCTTTCAACCGCTTTCAAAGAAAATTCCATGCATGCCCATAGGTTTGCATAGTGAATTTTTTTTTAATTTTTTAAAAAATTGTCTTGTAATTATGATAATTGTGTTAAATATGGTTGGGCAAGTTAGAAGAAGCAGTGTGACACATTGAATGACCACTTCCACTTTCATCCATGAAGGTTATGTTTGCATGGTCAATTGAACTCAAGTCCTCATGGAACCATGGTTCTCTGGAAGATGAACCCCAAGTTTCTAGGGAAAATTTCCATGGTTCCATGGGAAATGGGGCCAAAGTCTCAAGGAACCATGGTTCCCAACTCAAATTGCCCTAAGTAGTAGTGGATACTTTTCATCCATAGTATGGAAACTTTTTATCAAAATTTTCAGTCAATTAAAATTAATGAAGATGATAAATATGCAACTTATCATCCATAATATGCAAATGTTTTTATATCAACTTTTCATCCATATTATGCAATAAAAAATTTCAACTTTTTTTTGTGAAATGGATGAAAAGTTGCACAATGGATGAAGAGATGAAAAACTTCATGTGACAACTTTTGCACACTTTCCTGAAGCAACTTGGTCAAGGGGCTTCCAAGTCCTCCCTCCTCAGGGAAGTTGCAACTCCTTGGTTTTCCTGTGACAACAAGCTTCAGGAAATTGCTTGATGATTACATTTTTTTTTCATCCATCCATAAAAATAAATTAAAAATAGGAAAAGAAAAAACCCCAAAACCTTTGGATTGAAGATAGAACTTTAAACCTATGCATGACATTTTTTCCCTTGAAAAATTTTGGCAAGAAAATACTTAAATCATTAATCATAATTTGGGTAAAATAAAAAAAATTAAAAATAAATGTAATTTTCCTATTGTGCACTATCTTACACATGCATTGAGCTCAGTGTCACATTTAATTTGTTACTCCTATTTTGTGCTTGTTGTAAGTACCACATATGGTAATACTTTTATTCAAGATAATGAATTGAATGTTTATTGAAGCTTATGCCACATCGCTAATGCGATACAATTCTGTTGTTATCATCCACAATTGTGACAAATGAGTCAAGGAGTACACAACTTAATGGTGTATTCACACTTGATGTTAAATCAGTGTTAAATGAGAATCTAGGTGGCATCCTAGGTGGCACCCATTGTTAAATGGGCCATAGGTTAATGTTAAGGGAATATTAGCTTAACATAAAAATTTCATGGTAACTAGGTTTAAGTCCGAAATGACTAGCATGGTGTTAAGGGACTCAACCTTTGAGTCCCTAACACCAAGTGTGAATGCAACTTCAAGTTGTTAAAACTCTTATAGACTTATAGTTTTTTTTTTTGGCAAATCTTGTATGTAAGGATGGTAGACTTGTCCTCATTTTTGCCAAGGATTTCAAGCATACAAGCATAATCCCATAGTTCCTACTCCTGCCATTAGCCTGGGCCAAAAATTGATGGAGAACACAAGTACACAAAAAAACTTCTTGCAACCAATGCCCAAGGTGCCCATGCTATTTTTTGGGAGATTGGGGTTATTGGATTTTTGTTGTTTCAATGTGTTCCCATGAATTTCTCACCATGCTCCCATCAAGTTTTCAATGCGTTTTCAACATGTTCCTCAAATTTTTTTATGTGTTACCCAACCTATTCCCAATAACTCCTCACTTTATCCCAAATCCTTTGCCCTAAGTTCTACTCTTGCAATCTAGATAACCAGCTCAAAGGAAGGATTACAACATATTCATTTTGAGAATGTTGAAAGATTTATTTTATTTTTTTGTGATGGGCCAATCAAAGCAATGATTTTTTTTTGGTGAATATTTTTCATTTTGCTATTAAAAAAAAGTCCTAACATGGTCAAGGGAACTTTTTGAAAATTTTCTCGAAAGCTAGGACATTTTGAAAAAAAAAGTTATGAAATAATCAAATTTTTGGAGGATTTAGGGAGATTTCTACCATCTTTGAAATTACCATGTTTAATAGGTTGAAACTCCCTAGCTCTTCTTTAGCAATTTTTTAAATAATAGTTTTGTGCACAAAGAGACTTTCAATATTGTTAGACACCACCTTATTTAATCACGGTAGCAATTAGCACTATTAGTCATTGCAATAGTTAATTTGAACTCATTGTATAAAACAATGAAATGGTTTTAAGTTAAGCACCACCCATGATCATCAAGATGCACATTCTTGGTCTTTGGTATATAATAAGTTATTTATCTATAAATCATTTACATTGACATGGTATTGAAATGGGAGTTCTTACAATTGTTATCTTTGTTGTTCTTTAATAGTGAATTATGTGTAATTGAACAAGTTTATGTTTTGTGGATGTTTGTGTTTGTTGCAATAAGGTACATTGTCTTAAATTAATTTTTTGTGTTGTGTTTTGAGTGGAATATTTGTTGTTAGTTTTGATCTTGTTTTTTAATTTATGTGATTTGAAGCAAATTTTTTTTATGATGAAGAAACAACCTTTCACCATGACTTGGGCAAAGGAACTTGTAAAATCCACCAATTACATTGTGTGGAAGGTCAAAATGAAAGACATTTTTGTTTAATTACAACCATGGTTGCATTTCAATATGCATTGACTTCAACAATTGCAATTGCATTCCAAACTCATAGCAACACCCCCTTGCAAGATCAAAAGGACTATGCATTTGTAATATTATTTTTATTTGTAAAAACTAAAATTATATCATATATTGCTTATCAAGATGATTTTTTGGAAAATTTTACAAATTTTTTTCAAGACCAAGAACAATGCTTGAACATTGTATTTGTTGAACAAGTTCCAAACTTTCAATTGCTAAATTTGTGCTCAATGTGAAAGAAGTGATCACACTTTTAAATATGGTTAAAAATATTGTGATAGAGGATACTACAATGCACATCATGTTGAACACATTCCTTGCTAGCTATAAGATTTTTCTGTAATCAATCATTAGACAAGAGAATCTTCCCACTTTTGATTAATTTATGGGAAAGTTTTTGCATGAGGAACAACATAGAAAAACAAAGTTTGAAAAAACTACGTATGAAGCACTCCAAGTGAATAGTGGGAGATTTTGAGACATTTATGGAAGACAAGATCATAAGGTTTCTACCAACAACATTCAAGGTAACCATCCACAAAACCTTAATAAGTGTTTTGGCAATTCCAAACAAGAAACATTATGTCACAATTATGGGGAGTGAAACCACTAGTAGAGGGACTGTCCATGCTCACAAGGACATGCAACACGGAAATTGAAAGATTAACAATTTGCAAATTGCATGGAAGAAATTCAAACATTGTAAGAGGATTAATTTGAAGCTGAAAATGAACTAGAGGAAAGTGCACTTAACGTTTTTGACATGGCATTCATGAAGATGTCTAAAGAGAACAAAAACTTTTGATCCAACATTATTGGTGGTTGACATTGGAAAGAAATCCACTTGGTACTTGGATTTAAGAACATTAATGCACATGACAAGAAACCCTCACATATTTAACATGGTGAAAAAAGATTCTAACTTTACAATTATCAAGTTAACAATAGGCCATTCTAATGCAATCAAAGAAATTGGAGATGAGTTCTTCCCACATGTTGATAGGCCACATCAAATTGAGGATGTCCTTTATGTACTAGGAGTGATTAAGAATATAATTTTGATTTGAGTAATAACTAACAAAGGATGTTATGTGGTGTTTGAACCATCAAAGTGTTGGGTGACTATTTTGAAATTTTGAAGAAGTTAGTTACAACTAGGCTACTAAATGGTGTAAACAAACTATACAAGTTATACACAACAAAACAACACAATATTAACATACTAACTACATTTGCAACTTTTACTCAAATAGTGTTGTGACATAAGAGGTTTGGGCATTTAATTTATGAAGTCTTAAATTTTTTTCAAAAGGAAAAATGGATAGGATGCCAATCTTGACAATTACAAATGACATTTGTAGTAGTTGTACCAAAGGAAAATATGTAAAGAATGAAATGCCAAAACAAAACAACACACATGTAATTGAGAAGAATGCCATCATTCATTTAAATTTGTGCGGACCATTGCCACATGCATCACTAAGAGGTTCATGGTATGGAATTTCATTTAGTGATGACATGAGTACAAAATTTGGGTCAGTTTTCTAAAATAGAAAAGTTAATCTTTTCAAAAGTTCAAATCTTTCAAATAATCAATGGAAGTTGCAATTAGCATGAATATCAAAGCCCTTAAAATAAATAAAAATAGAAAATAAATGTTTAGAAAATCCAAAAACTTTTATGGGTAAGAGGGAATTTCACAAAAATTAATTATAATTAATTCTCCTCATCAAAATGGTTTAGTTGAGCAAAAAAATTGAACTATCATGGTAAGGGTTAGATGTCTTGTTCTTGAAAGTTACATTCCTATGTACTTGTGGTGAAAAACAATCAACATTGCAACCTACCTCATTGACATTAATCCTAGTGGGCAAATGTAAAATACACTAAACCAAAATGGATGAATGAACATCCATTTTTACAATCCAAATCTAGTGATTTTCCAAAAAACACATTTAAATGATGTTGAAGTTCACATTTTTTTCCATTTCCAAATTCATACGACCATAATTTAAACATTTTTAAAACCCTCTAAAAATATGGCCTTGAAAAAATCAATTTAGATATAAAAATGGATTTCATGAATTTGAAATTTTCATTTTAAATCTTAAAATTTTTGAAAGACTTTTTCTTGTTTGATTTTTTCATCTTAAGTGTTATGGTACCTCAATGTGTGGTGGTAAAAAGTCATAGGCTCAATTTCCAACTCCATTAGGAAAAAATAAATCCATATTGATAAAAAAAAATTAAAGTCATTTAAATTGTGACATTGGATGTACCATCCTTTGTAAATATCACCTTGGATTGAACATTTATCCTTTTGGTAATTTTTTTTTTTTGGTTTGAAAGATTAGAATGTAAGTTTCAATTTTTCATTTCACTTTTGCCAAGTTTTTCAAATAGATTTGAATACAATACAACAATAATTGATTCACTTTTTTTTAAATGGCATTGTGATTTTCAAAAAAATCCATTGTAATGTGCTTTTATCCTAGTAGAACTAATAATGGTCAAACTCCAAAAGAGTTGTACATAACAAATGTCCAAATATAAGTCATCTTTGATCCAAGTATCTAAATCATTTCGGGTTGCGGCACATTAGTGTGTTGCGTTCTACTTTAACCTATGATCATGCACTAAAAACACAATGAAACAAATTGAAATTTTAAAAGAAAACAATTTTTTCACAAGGTATGATTTTGCATCAAAACCATTTTAATGTTTTAACCCTGATGACAAGAAGATGTTTTGATGAAGTTGTACTTGGATTGCATAAAATCAAAGATGCATGAAACTTACATCTTATCCTAAAGTAAAACGGTTGTCATTGCTTTCTATAGAGCCAAAGATTCTTCCTATTTTTGAATTTTTAAACAACCAACCACATGATGGTGTTTTTAATGAAAAAAATTCCATTTTGAAGGCATCACCAAGTTCCTCACAATCAACTACCCTGCAATGATTAGTAAAGGATTGACTTATAGTAAAAAGATCTTCAAGAAACATTTGAAGGCCTCCAAATATTAAGGCACTTTGATTACATTTATGTTGCTAAGTTGGAACCAACTTCTTACACATAAGTTGCAATAGATGAAACATGGAAAGGAGGTAATGCATCAAGAAATCAATTCCATTCATAGAATAAAACATGAAGGTTAATGGACTAACTTACTAAAAGACCCCATTTCAAACAAATAGGTTTATAAGATTACGTTCATAAGTGATGATTGATTAGAAAAATCGAAGGCATGGTTGGTGGCACATGATTTCAAACAATAATTTGGGATCAACTACGAAGAGGCAATTGCACCTATTGCAAAATGGGTGACAATTTATACAATTGTGGCACTTAGCTCAACACAATTAGTCAATCAAATACCTATATGTCAAAGTTGCATTTTCAAATTGAGAATTACAAGAAGAAATGTTCATGATTCAACCACAAGGGTTTGTGCAACAAGAGTAATAACACAAGGTTTGCTTATTGTTCAAAACAATATATCGATTGAAGCAGGCTAGGAGGTCTTGGTACATTCAAATTGATGATTTTCTTCGTAACTAAGGACTCACAAGGAATGAACCAAGCCACAATTTGTATTATTCCAAGTGGAATGACCAATATGTGGTTTTGATATTGTAAGTGGACAACATGCTTATTATAGGTGAGGACATAAAAGAACTACACAAGTTGGAGGATGAATTCACACAAGTTTCTAAAATGACTAGTTCGAGCATCACATCACTCTGCATGGGGCTTGAAATCATCTACCTTCCAAAAGGTATCATCCTCCATCAATGACATTATGCATCAATCTTGTTAAAATGGTTCAAAATGTTTGGAGATATTGAGGTCTTCTACATTCCCATGACTAGCCAACAACTTGGCATATTTATTTAGCTGATAGGCAAGTTACATTTTGACACATTAAAGAAAGAAATAGGAATGTTTGATATGTCAACCATAATTAGATTAGACAATATTTAATGTTTCTAAAATAACTAGAGCCAAGATTGAGGAGGCCACCATAAAACACTGAATCAAAGATGTCCATCACAATAGAAAAGAAATTGAACTTTGTGGTTCCCTCAACTAATTAATATCAGTCAATAATGGCAACCAACAAGATGCACAATTTTGTTTCAACATTGAGCAATGAAAAACCACATCTTTCCAATCTCTCACCTTCCTGATTCAACACCCTCCTCAAAACTACTACTCCTAGTTTTCTGCACAAATACACACAAACAGGCTCCAATTTTGAAGTCTAAAGAGGACACCCAAGGTACCATTTCAAATGTGATGCATGCCTGTCCATTTCTCAATGGTTTCTTTTGTGTAGCCAAATCTGAAATTCTTTAGACTTCATGGAGAAAATCATGTTTACAAAAATACATTCTTTTACATACTCAAATTTTGGTCGTGTTGGGTTGCCGAATTTTGAGTTTGTTAGGAATGTCCAAATATGTTCTTCTTTTCCATTGGAGCATTTCAAAACTCTTGCAGCATCTTCCTTGGATTTGCAGTGGAGAAGTGCTTTTTTTCTAAATGAATTGTGGAGAGGCAGGTATTAACCATGTTCATTGCTGCATGCAGAAGTTTCTCACAGATTGAATTTTCATGGACAAAAAAAAAAGAAAGATTATTACACTCAGCCTTGGAGAGCTAAGCTCTTGGGGAATTTTCCACCAGAGAATTACAAAGGGATACTTCCAGAGCTTCTCTGTCTAGAATGGGATTGTTGGAGTCTCTCCCACTGACTATCAAGGCTAACATGGATCAGATCTTTTGAACTTACATGAGATGCCTCCCCAATTTGATAATCTTGTGCAGAGTTTGATCAACCTTGGGCTCCTGCTGCCTCTGAGCCAAGAAGAAGCTCTCCCAAAGTGCATGGAAGCTGCTTACAGAATTGCATTAACTGTTGCTGGGAAGCTCCAGTTCCCAGGAACAACGTTAGTTGAATAATCCCATTTGCAAATTAGTGTGGTGTTTTCATTGCTTGGAGTGAAACCCATTCTCAGAAGCTTGTGAATTATTGCTGGAACTTCCCTTCTGTCTTCAGGTTGGAGTATTCTAGGTTACGAATTATCAGAGTGGGGTTTAGGGTTTCAAGTTTGCATCAATCTCCAAATCCTCAGTCTCCCAGATTACTACAAAAGAAATCCATCAATCACAACTTTCCGCAGAGAAAAATTTCGCTTCAGAAGTCGAATTCTTTCCTACCTTTTTATTGTTCCCAGTACAGGAACCGATCCATAGCAGTGAAAAGCTCGAAAGATCGATCGCAGCGAAAAGCTCCAAAAAAAGATCGATTACAGCGAAAAGCTCGAAAGAACTTCGAAGTGATTCGAATTCATTCGCGCCCGATTCTGTCGTTGCTTCATGGGTATCTGACACTCGCCAAAACAGCAAACAGTTGACTGCACCTTCCAAACGAAAAAAGAATCCAAAGCGCACAAGAAACAGGGAAACACGAAACCCATCAAGCAGCAGAATTCGTAGTTCACCAGACCCACAGAAGAGGAGCAATCTGTTTTCTTGTGTATGTTGCAATGGCCGATTTTTTTCTTTTTGGCTTGTACGCCGTCTCGATCTTTCAAATACTGTGTTGGTCGTGCAACAACAGGAACGAGAAAGTATGTACAACCTAAACCTTAAACCCTAAACCTCAAGATAAGAACCGTTGTCTTTTATGCTGTTGCCGAACATCTTTCCACGAATCCAGCGTTTTGGGTGTTCGACAGTCTCTCAATACTAGTTAGCGTCTTCCGAAATCCTGTGCTACAAATTGACGAATTCTTTAGAAAATCTAAAAATACCCATTGGGCCATTTTTCCTTCTTTTCTGCGAAAAAGAGACGAATCGCGGAGCACGATGTGAAGGAAAGAGGGAGCGAGAGAGAGGATCATTCAGTTCTCCTTCCGGAAGATACACTAGAACCTGCCTTTCTCGTTGGCTCGTGTTTCCACTTCTCACATCCCCAAAGGACATGCGTCTCCTCTCTGTCTCTACACGTCGCTTGTGCACGCAATTCTGCACAGAGAAACCGAAAACACATTTTGCAAACTGAATGCTGCCTGGGTGGGCGTGACATCTCTCCACACTGCTGCAGGGCTGTGCAGCTGCTCTACTACTTTCTTTCAGGTGGGTATCTCTCTTCTTCTTGAGTTTTTGCGAGTTTGTTGTCTGTCTCTCTTGTTCCCCTAATGTGTTTTGTCATACTCTGTTTGTTTGTCTGTCTGTTCTTCCGAGTTCAAGAGCAAATGTACAATGGGTGTTGTCATTGAATGTATGATTCTTTCTTTCTGTTCTGCCCTTTGTAAGCTCCAATGCCTTTGGTTAAGAAAGCATCACAAGGGATGCATTTGGAATGGTGGTTTTTTCTTCTTGTAGTCTAGCCACGCCCCCGCCAATAAAATTGAGGGATGGAGGAGGATCACAACCACATCGAACAAGTGCATGTCTCTGCTGATCGACTACCTTCACAACAACAGGATGGATCAATGACTGAGCCTCTTCTTCGACGCAATCTGCAGCAGCAGCAGTCCCTGATCATAGCGGAGGATCTGTTGGCATCAAAAGCCCAGAAAAACAATGGGGTGATAGGAAAGCGCTTGGTGCGGGTACACAGTGCACCTCAAATTAGCTTTCTCAAATCTGCACCCAAGAAATTGCAGCAGGAACGAGGACCAAGCTCACCTCCTTTCAGAAGCCTCCCACCCTTCCCCCGATTCTATGATGAAGACAGTGGGAGTAGAATGGTTCCAAAGGCGTTCATCTATCTTGTGGTGTACCTAACCCTTGGCGTACTCATGAGCTTCTCCTTGCTCCGGGATGAGCTAGAAGGCACCACAACAACCATCATCGTTGACACATTGTACTTTGCCGTTGTGACATTGACCACGGTTGGGTATGGTGATCTTGTACCAAAGAACACAACAGCCAAGCTCTTCACAGTCTTCTATGTCTTCTTAGGGTTTGGTTTTGTTGGAGTTCTGGTGAGTGGTGCTGCCAATTACCTTGTTGAGAAGCAAGAGAAGATCCTGGTCCAGAAATTGTACTTGAAGCATAAGCAGGACAAGGAAGGTACCTCTGTTACACCAGTATTGACTGAAGATGACGATGTGGCTGAAGCTCATTGGAAGCTGGTACTTTCAGGCTGCTTGGTCATCTTTCTCTTGGGGATTGGTATCCTGGTGTTGCGGTATTCTGAGGGCTTGAGCTTCATCAATGCTTTCTATTGCGCTTGTGTTACATTGACCACTCTCGGATATGGTGATGTAAGCTTTCAGACGGTTGGAGGACGATTGTTTGCTGTGTTTTGGATACTGTTGGGTACAGTTTGTGTTGCTCAATTGTTCTTGTACTTGGCAGAATTTCGGACCAAAGAACGACAACATAAACTTGCTCATTGGGCATTAACCCGGCCGACTACTTTCTCAGATTTGGAAGCTGCAGACCTTGATGGAGATGGCATTGTGAAGTAAGCACACACCACCACCACCATCCTCTTTTCATTTCACTTCTTCATTTCTTTCTCTCTTTTTGTCTTGGGTTGTTACAACAACCACATTCAATCTAGAGAAGGGAGGAACAATCAGGCAATCAAGCCTGCCTCTAACCCAATCTTTCCAATTAAGATATCTGCATGACAAAATCCCTTTTTTCCAATTTTCCAGTGCGGCAGAGTTCATACTCTACAAGCTGAAGGAGCTTGGCAAGGTCGATGAGGCAGACATTGTGGACATTGCGAAAGAGTTTTGTTCTCTTGATTATGATCAAAATGGAGCTTTGAAAATCTCAAATTTCCATGTCTCTCAGGCCACAGATCCACCTGCTTAACTGAACAGCAGCTCCCCTCAATATTTCACCCTCGGCACCTCTGCCTCCAAGTATCAGCCAAGCTTAAAATGTGATTCAGTGGAGTGATACATTGTATTCCTCCATCTGTTTGTCTGTTCTGGTTGTCATCAGTTATGTTTGTCTTGATGGAGGTAGTAATGTGTATAGTAATAGAAGTTGCTCATGTGGGATGCAACATGTAAGATATCCCATCTGCAAAACTCCCATGGAGGTTGTTTGTTTGTGCAGAAATTTATTCATCATTAACAAATCGTGTATAATAATATCATTGTTCACATGTGGACTTGTGTAATGATCTAGACATACAGTCCAGCCAGCTTTGGGGCATCCCTTTCTCCGTGAGGTGGATTCTTCATTTTTGCAAGAATAAATCTCTGATCAGCAATGATAACCAAATAAGTAGAAATCAATTGCATAAATGGTGTAGGTTCCTTTTTTGCTATAAAACCTAGAACAAAAAGGTTGCAGTATGAATACAATAGTGACAGTCTCTTCTTGCATGTTCAGTAACCATCAAGCTCCTGACAGCAGGCACAGGTACTGCTATCAGTAAATGCCAAAAACTTTGTAGCAATGCTAAGAGCTCTCCAGTTAGCTCTGATTGTGCTCCACAAAAATTTGAGTTGGGTATCCTCTTACAGTTACCTGAAGCATCAGAGCTCCCAATAAGAATGGAAGAAGAACAGAAAGTAAGGGAGTAAAGGCAAGTTATGTGATGAAATAGGACACCCATCAAGTCAAATGGAACTGATCTTAGGTGCAATACCACAATTCTAAGAGTCCTGAAGAATAATTGCAATTTGTGATCTCCAGCACTTGAAGTGAAGAGATTGATGTATGGAGAAAACACAAGCACTTCGCATCATTACCAAATCCTCCAATATTCATTTTCCTCAATGTACAATTCCTGCATCTGCTTCCCTCACACACTCCTTTTCAACCACCAAGAGACCTGAAGGAGGGAGTCATTTTGCAAATGCAATCAGCTCCTCATCTACTGAGGGAACCACTGCCTTGCATTGATTTTTCTTGATCATTGGATTTTTTCTTCCCACTTGGGAGTGCACAGTTTAGAAACTGTGATTCATAAAATTGTACTGCTAGTTGTGGCAGCCAAAAGAATGAAGGAAGAAGAGCAGAAGCTTCCAAATTTGTATTCTGGAGCACATATAAAAACTTACAACAGCATGATGAGGATGCCTAAAAGGGCTGCATATTGGCACAACTGAGATTGGGACCTGTGGAAACATTGAGCTGTTTACAAAACTCTTTGAAATAAATGATGCGATATTGTGGGTGCGGAGAAGCTTTCCCACACTCAAGTCCTCCATTGATGATGTCAATTGTGACCCCAAATCCTGGTTTTCTACCAGCTTCTCTATCTGCTTTACTGGGTTTCCATTTGCCAATTAGCACCTCATGGATTGAAGGGATGGTACCCGATGGGGTTGTCCAAAACCACAATGATGACTTGAATGCAAGCACCGGGTCTTGTGAAACAAGGTACGGCTTTGCCAGGATGTTTGCACCCACTTTGGCACTCGCTGCACCATAATTGTAGTTCCTGCACCGCCAAAGAAAGATGCAGTTCCAAACTTAGCAGGAATGATGATGATGATGATGATGATGAAGAGGAGGAGGAGGAGGAGGAGTCAATTTGCAAAACAAATCAACCACATCTGACATTGTGGCAGATGTTTTGTTTAGCGGTAGATTCTTCATATTGCTGAAGCTTGCTTTCAATCTCTTGACACAAGCACTCTACAAAGACAAAGAGAACTTAGTGCAGATTGATGAGATTCATTGTCACCTTCAATTTCTTGACTTCAGAAACATGAGGATTTATGTTTTGAGGCACTAGGGTTTTTGGTTTGAGGTCCGATGCAATAAACTTTGTGAAAGAGGAAAGGAGAGGAGTATGCAACTATTTCTTTCTCACCATGAAAGCTGAAGCGGGCCACGACCAAAGTATTTCTGGCCCGGAGCACAGGGGTACTGAATGCTGGTGTTATCACAGTAGTTGAAGGATTGATCAATCTCCTCTACATAAAACAGGCCTGGAAAAAAAAACCAAAGACACACAATTTGAACAACAACAATCATCATGTAGGGTCAAATTTTCAAATGCAATTCCAAGCCAAGATCAGGCACAGTGATGAAGAATCTGCAAGTAGACAAAGAACCCTTGTAGAATCTGCAAGAAGATGAAGAACCCTTGTTTAATCTGCAAGAAGGTGAAGCTTGTTGAATATGCACAAAGATGAAGAACCCTTGTTGCTTGATGATTCAGTATTGGGGGACAGATTTCCAGTGCAAATTCAGCATATCCAAGTGAAGGATGTGTGTGCTTTTTGATGAGAAAAACATGAGTACTGATTTCTGTTCAGAATGATGCACAAGATAGCATATCTCAATCGTCATCCTCTGCAAAATACTCCCAAGAAATCATGGTGAATTAGGGTTTTGCGAAATCTGATAAGTACCTGATGTTTCTACCCAAAAATTCATGGTGAATTATGGTTTGAGAAATCTGATGAGTACCTACCTGATGTTTCTAGCTGCACATGAGCACTGAAAGCAGCGATCTCTCTGAGCCTAGTCTTGTAACTCCCTTGCGTCCCAAAGGTTGGGAAAGATCTGGCAGCAACAAGGAAAGACTCGTAGGTGTAGAAGCTCTTATTGCGGTTAGGGTACAGTTCATCATAAAGCTCATGGGTCACCAGGGCTCCCACCCCGTGACAGGGAGTAGTGGGTGAGAGGTGTGCTACCGCTGGACGAGACGACGAAGATAGCGATGCAGTCTTGGACCCATCGCTCTCGCACCACCCTCTTCCAGTACCGGATTCTACTAGCAGCAACAAGAGAGCAGCAATCGCCACTAGGATTGAACCGAAAAAAGGTTGCAGCAGCAAACCCATTATCACAAAATGTGATGGAACGGAGACACAGCTTGCGAGAATCTCGTCTCACATTTGCAGAATTGTGAATCAACTGTCCGACCCACAATCGTCAAACCCCTAAAAAAAGGAAACAGAAATGCATCAGCCACTACCACGACCATCACCACGATCACGATCACAAGTCGAACTGCATTCGAGTGGATGCGACCTTGAAGTCCTGCAGCGCAGCCGGAAAGAGGAGAACGGAAGTGAGACCGAGGCGGCATTGAGACACATTGGCAAAGGGGAAAAACCAAAAAGCTTTTTGTGAACTATAGCAGCAGCAGCAACAGTAGCAGCACGTAGCTCATCGACGGCATCTACAATGTGCTGATCGGCTGCCACATGACTGAAATCTTCACCAGACTTCGGTGTCAGGACGATCGACAGAACTCACCAGGCAAAACAACAAGCGAAAAGCCCAAAACGAAAACAAACGTGGAGAAGAGCGTCATGGTTGGCGTTGGTTGGCGCTGGGGGCCATACATAGACCCCTACAACCATGCTAGCCCTAGCTACAATTTTATTGAGAGCTTAATCCCTAAACCTAGCTTCAATTAGTGATATATTAGCTTTAATTCATCCTTAAACCTTGTTTCAATTAGTGACATCTTAATCCCTACACCTAGCTTCAATTAGTGATATCTTAGCTTTAATTCATCCTTAAACCTCGTTTCAATTAGTGACATCTTAATCCCTAAACCTAGCTTCAATTAGTGATATCTTAGCTTTAATTAATCCTTAAACCTTGTTTCAATTAGTGCCATCTTAAACCCTAAACCTAGCTTCAATTAGTGGTATCTTAGCTTTTAATTCATCCCTAAACTTGTTTCAATTAGTGATAGCTTAATCCCTAAACCTAGCTTCAATTAGTGATAGACATGACCTCACACTAAATTCATTAAGGTTCAATGAACCCAAATGTTGAGTTTATGGATGATATTTCATATAGAGGTTCCCCCTAATTTATTTATTTAGATTTCTAAAAATGGTGAAAATTTTCCCCCTTTAAAATCACAAACTTTTCATGTTTTTTTATTAAAAAATTGAATTTTTTTCAAGCAAAGTTGCTAAATTTTGCCTCAAAAAAATATAATAATAATAATAATGGTGGGTACCTACAGGATTGAGGCCTTCTATATTTTCTTACAAAATAAAAAAAAGTGTAAACATGTGAAAAAGATTGTAGCTTGTTTTGGGGCTTCTTTGCCCAGCTCGCTATGGGAAGCATCCAAGGGCAACTATTTCTCGGGCACCAGGATAAAAAAAACAATTTAGGCTACAAGCCAGGATTTTTTCATCCAAAAAAGTGGATCTCTATGTAAACCCACTCTTATTAAAACCTTTTTATACAATATGTATTTTTGGCTAATGTATTGGCCGAGCAAGAATTTCCATACGAGGCATTATGGCTAATGGTTTTCATGATTTGCACAATGGCCATGTGGATTTTGAACAACGGTTCCATCAAGCACACCCAAGAAGACCTGTTCATTATGACCTAGTGTTTCTCTTAAGAATTTTCTTTTATTTAGCATAAGTGGTGATTGTCCATAGGAAGATGTTGAAAAAATGGCAATCATCTTTACAAAGATTTTAGCCAAAAATGGCTATAAACCTTCTATGTGAAGTACAAATCTTTAATTAACCTTCTATAATTATGGCTATACACTAAAAACCAAATACAGAAATCTTCAAATCTGATGATTTTTTTTTCCTTACATGGTAATGGAAACCCTCCAAAATCACTTCCTTTTCAATCTATATATATATGTATGTATTATTTCACTTTTTGGCAAAAAATTTGCCAACAAAAGAAAATGCTACATGTAAAGGGGGACTAAAAAAGAGACCCAAAAAACAAAGGCCATATGAAAACCATTATTATATCTTTTGAAATGCAAATGAACATTTGCCTTTGAAGGTAAATTTGACATTTCGGTAGTTGTACAAATCAATGTGTTATGCATGTAGCACATTTTGTATTGAATGTAAACTTGTTTGAATTGTAATATCTTCTCTCCATTTAAAGCCTTCTCATGGCTTACCTTAAACTTAATTATAAGAGAGGGTGTGAACCTTAAGAGAGTTTGAACCTCATTCACTTGGTTTGGAACACGATTGCTTTGCTCCATTTTAAATATACCATGTGAATTGTTTGAAGTTTTTCTTTTCCTAAATTGTTGACCTAGCTTGTGGTTGAGTCACTAATGGATGAATCAAACTTGTTTTTGGCAATTCCTTGGGAGGAATAAAATGGGTTACTTATATATGCTTCTCTTGTGTTTAACATTTAATCAATAGTGCTTTTATATTTTTTGCAAATATATGCCAAAATATTATTTCAACCCAATAATATTTCCTTTTTCAACTCAAATGATCTTTTTGTTTTGAAGATAAATCTATATTTCACATTTTTTTCTATCGTAGGAAGAACTTTAGAATCATTATATAAATGGAATTGGTTCAAATTTGAGGAAAAAGAAATCATTGAAAAATTTGGTCAAACTTTTTCAAGAATTGAATATTAATAAGCATAATGCTTTTCCATAAACTTCCACAATTATTATGCCAAATGGTTTTTAGTCTTTGGACAAACATGAAAATCTTGCAATGGTGGATTGGCTTGAAACAAAAAATTCTTGAATTTCCACCAATTTTTGTATTTTTCCTTCTGTTGCAATTTCCTTAGATTTTGACTTTTTCAAGTAAATTTTTTTTTTTAATTCCAAAAATAATTTAATTAACACCTAACTTGAAAAGGTACTATGATATTCGAAAAGAATTTATAGTTCCCTTCATAAATAAAAAATTCTTTGAAAAATATATTTTTTGCCAATTCCTACATTTCTACAAATAATATAATTAATGTCAAAACTACCATAGTGTTATGCCATGTAAGTTGTTAGTGTGATAGATTTCATGGAAATAGATTCATTCACATGTAGAATTCATTTGCATCATCAATTTCATCTACATGTATGATTTTATTTTATTTTTTTGACTTTAAATCTTAAAGTCCAATTTTGTCCACTTCATCAAACTTCATTCATGTAATTTGTTTCATGAATATTTTTAGAACACATTTTGAAGAGGAAGGCATGTTTGAAAACAATAGTTCCTTATTCATTGGAAACATCTCAAAAAGTGCTATTAGATTGAAGTGTTAAATATTTAATTAAATGTGGATGTGTTTTTTTGGTAGTGGGTTTTCCTTTCAAGTATTGCAAAACAAATGAAAATTGTATGAACATCATTGTTTAGAAAAACAAATGAGTAATTGAAAGAGCATATAAGATGGTTAGACCCAACATGAAAGATGGGTACCTTACCCTAAGGTTAGTTTTGTCATTAAATAATCCTCAAAATAATGAAATGAAAATTTGTGAAAATATGAAGTTGACATGTTGAAAATTATCATAATTATCATAGGCTACACTCTAAATAATTTCATTACTCTTTTCACAACTTTTCACAATATTGCACTAGATGATCGAAATATATATATAATTTTGAAATATGAAAAATAATTCATTTTTTTGAAAAATAATAATTATTCATTTTGTCAATGTGGAAATTTACCCTAGTATACGGTATTGAACAAGGTGAGTCAAGATATCCCAATATGAGAATTACAAAACCAAGGTGTTTTTGAATGTCTTCTATATGGATATGGATATTTAATGACGCTAAATTGTAAGTAAGTAAGTAACAAAAAGAGTATTGAAGTGCTTCAATATGTGCATATAAAAAGAGGCTCCAAAGTTAACACAAGCTATGGGGGTTCTTACCCACTCTTGCTAGTTAATTCATGAAAACCACCAATTTTTTAAAGGTGTTTGAATGAACCAAAATTGGAAGTTCTTTGATTTACGACTTTTGGAAATCAAATGAAAATAATTTTTATTCACAATTCTATTTTTTGAAATATTTAGAATATAAATATTTTTAATTTTTTAAAAGAACAACATTGGTGTAAATGTAAACATCGCTTTTATATGTGGCTTTTGAACACCTTCAATGTGGTCAACATCCCCCACCCCCTACCCCCCAATCAACACCCACAAGCACATCAATGGATTGTGATTTGGGCTTTGATGCTTGAGTTCTCTAGAGACTGATTTTTTGTTACTTTGACGAAAGATATTTTCTATTGTAAGATATTTGGATTTATGTTCGATATGTAATACAATTTTGGAATTACTATCCTAAACTTCTTAGATCACAATTTGATAATAAGTTCATAAAATTTAAACATAGATATTGTGTGTTTAAAATAAGTATGAAACATGTGTAAGTAGGATGTAAGATTTTATTGTAGATCTTTCATCTTATTTAAACATACTTCATAAATGTTTTAGACACATAACATCCATCTTTAAATTATACAAATTTATGAGAATTTATTTATTTTACTTGAATACTATTATCAAATTGTGGTTCAAGAAGTTTATAATAATATCTTTCCTTATTAACTTTTACATTATGACCTTTTTTTGGAGGATCTATACAAGGTGTGCAAGCATGAGGGAAAATATAAGTGCAATTGATGCTAGTGATGGAGGGATTTTTTAAAGAATTGCTAAGAAACTAAGTGTCCCAAAGAATTCTAGTAGGTTTATTGTTGGTCCTGTAGTTTTTCAATGCGTTCCCTTTTATTACTTTGTTTTGGAGGATGTTTTCTTTTCCTTGCTCAAGGATAAGCTACCATATTGCAATAAGCAAGTAGTTAGATATATTGTAGTGTTCCTTAATAAGAGAACGAATAAAAGGATGTGATGACAATTTCTTGGTTCTAGAGCTATCCAAGTCTTGTACTTGCTAGAAAACTTTAAAAGAGTGTATGTGATTGAATGTGCAAGTGTGAAGAGTGGTAGAAGAATAAAGTTGAGAGAGAGATAAAGTCATGTTGTAGATTGGTGGTGTATATGGGTTGATTTTTCTACATGATCATAAGGAAAACATTCATTCTAGAAAAGAAATAAAAAATTTGTGATTAAAATTTGTGGGGAAGTCAAAATGGTTTCATTGAGGCATGACATGTCTCGCCTTGGGAGTTTGATTTCCAAAGAGGTGTGTGAGTGTGTGTGTTACTTATGGGTTTTCATGTGAGATGTTTTCAAAAGTCTGAGGAAAAGAACATTGTGAGATGAACAAATGAGTGAGAAGTGAAAGAGTTTCAATAATGGAAGGAAACAAAATGGTACTTTGGATTGAGAAAGCTTATAGAATTGGGGCAACAAGAGAGTCTGACCTTGCTTAAATTTTCAAAATTTTGGGCAAGGAGTATTGTGTTCATGATAATGGCAACCATAGAGGTTCTTCCCAAATCTCAAAACATGGAAGAGGCTCTAGGGTTGCAAATATCAGGTGTAAAAAAATGGCATTTTTTTCATTCATATAAACATATTCAAAAGAAAGATTGGCAATGAAAAAATCAAAGATCACCTTACACATATAATAAACCCCCTTTTTAATCATGCCCATTATAGTCACATTCTTGTTTGTGTCAACACATTTTTTTGGTAACCATCTATTTTAATAAGAAACACCAATGTTTTAGAATCACACTCACACTTGTTAGTAGCACAAAATATTTGCAAAGCTTTCTTTGTAAATGTGACTATAGTGAAAGAAATCTAAGCAAATATATTGAAGTTTTGAATTGTAGTTCCCTTGGCAATGTTAGTGTTGCTTTGTGTTCAAGTTGTGCAAACTAACAACAATGAATTTAGTTGAAGAAAAAAGAAAAAACAACAACCTTTCTAGTGTAAACAAACAACAAAATGTGAACTTGTCAAGAAAGCAAAAAAATTTAATTAAAAAAATTTAGTTGACAAGATACACAAGTTAATAATTAAACAGCTCAAATTCAATGTAAATCATTAGGGTGAAGGCACATTAAAGTGATTCACTTTTTGTGTCATAATGTTTACTTTTGCAAAGTGCTTTTTCTTTGGACACCTATAACGAACAATAAAACTTTTCAAATTGAGAATTTGAGATTGATTATACATTAGCAACTTGATTATGAAAACCTTTATGTAATTATTTTTCAATAAAAATATATCCACTTTTCACAATGGATTTTTAAAGTACAAAAATATGGACTAATCGATAGATTAAAATGGTAGAAAATAAAAAGATTCATATTGAATTCCATTTCAAATTATCTATAAAGATTCGATATATAATATAACATCCAATGATAAATTTGTATGTGAAAGTTTACTCTCAAAAATAATATTCAAACTTTAATTAGGAACTTTTAAATGATTAAAATTGACCCATATTTTCATAAGTCCCTAACATAGTTTTTTTTTCTTAATTTTTTTTTTTGGTAGGTATATATATTTGAAATATCGAGGTGGGCTCCTATTAATATGGACTTTGTTACTTTTGGTGCATACAATTTATTACCATTGGATTCATGGTATAAAAAAAACTCAAAAATCTAACATAGTAATATTAACTTTTGTGGACTTTATTTTTTCAAAAAATGAGCCACCTTAAAATGCATACACCCATCACATTAAAATATGCGAAAATCACAATTTTCTTCAAATCTAATAATGCATAATATAGCTTAGAAAACCCATGTAAGAAATCTAAACTATTGGCACTTTTATTCTAGCATAAAAGAACTATTTTGCAAGGTTTTTTTTTCCTATGGTCACAATCTTGTAAGGGTTTATATGGAATGTAACCATACACATTTAAATCACAATTCATTAGTGTCAAAAAAAAATGGGTCACAAAGGGAGTGATTACAAAGTAGTTTTAATGTCATAAGAATTCTTCCACTGCGGAAGCAGATGCCCAATAGATATTCTACTTGACAAGGGACGTCCACATTCAAAGGAAAAAATTGCCCATTCTTTGGGTACTTAGAATATTGCTCTACACCAGATGCTGTAGGTTATGAGATTTCATGTCAGTACAGATTGAAGCATATCAAGTAGATCTTGCACTGAAGACAGATCATTGTACATGTGTGTAGGGGATGCACACAATATATGCATATTCTGTTCACCGTGTTTTGTCATTTGCTGGAAGTCCCTATTTTTTTATGACAGACCGTTACGTGTAAAGTTCTGTCCTATGTTGAGGCAAATTTTTTACTCAAGGTATGGTGACCTCCACAGACACTAGAAAAATTGTACCAGTTCTTTATGGGTTTATGCTGGGTGGCACATTGGGCAAGCACCCAACAGGAGCGATGAATGAAATGCAGCTCAGTCTCTGATGCAAGGGTACACACGCCCACCAATGATATTGCACTGGTGGGTTCTGGGTCAAAAAGTCCATCTCTCTCTCTTGGTGGATTAACTAGTTCAAATTCCATGTTTACACACCGACAAGAGACATTCTATGGTGACATCCCAGATGTGCAACAATTAGCCTGTATTGGAGCAGAAGTCAAATTTCAAGCAATTTTTAATATGCTTTTTCTGTTCTCCTGCAACTAAAAGCTTCGCTCGCTGGACTCCCTTATCAGATCAGAGCTTCCCTCTATGCAAACCTACTACGCAAGTTTTTTCCTCTTGTGCATCTGTTTTCATTTTCTGGACGACTACTGTACAGCAAAAAAAGACCATCCCCCAAGGTGCTACTACTCAAAAACCACTACTCAAAAATGCTCATCTTATTGCGGAGCCTATGAAGATGGTCTGGAGTGTGTGATAGAAACTATTAGAGCCGGGAAACAGAGGAGTAGCAACATCAGCGGCCATCATTGGAAGTGAAAGAATCGGCAAAGCCAGCAGGCCGAGTAGGAAGACTTACTTTGGTGTCATCAAGGTCCCCATGATCCATGGAATTACCATCAAAGGCTTGCCATTGCTTCAAGACTTGTGGGAGAGTGAGATCCAAATCAATGCCTACACTGCATTCTCTGTCAAAATCCATGGGTTTCCATTTCTCGACGAGAGGTGCAAGCACATTGACTGCATGACCCATATCCGGTCGCTGGAAAGGTTCCCGTGCAGTGCAATGAACAGCCAGCTCTGAAACCACACAAATGGTCTTGTATGTTTCATCATCAACTTCAATGATTGGATCAATTGCTGCAAGGAAGCTCTCCTTGTCACCATTTATGCGCATGAACCATGTAACAAGGTGCATGTTCTCTTCTGCTTGTGTCTCATCCAATGCCCGTCGCCCTGTCATGAGCTCCATCAACACGACACCAAAGCTGAACACATCCACCTTGGTTGTCACACGTCCAGTGACTGCATACTCTGGAGCCAGATACCCAAAGGTTCCAGCCAGCCTTGTCTCAACCGAGAACTTGCCCTCTGGTGCCAGTTTCACCAATCCAAAGTCCGAGACTTTTGCTCGGAAGTCATCTGTCAACAAGATGTTGGAAGGCTTCAAATCCCGATGAATGAAACTCTTGTGTGCCAAACCATGGAGATACTCCAAACCCCGTGCAACATCAAGAGCAATGGATAGCCTCATTAACCACCTGAGAGGCTTCTGATTGAAATATTTCCAATCAAACAAGTGTTGGCTCAGAGGTCCATTAGGAAGATACTCATACACCAAGAGACGCTCTGCTCCATGGGTGCAGTAGCCCAAGAGACCCACCAAGTGCCTGTGCTTCACCTTGGTCAGGACCTCAATCTCTGCTTGAAACTCATTCAAGCCATTGCTGCTCACTATCGCAGCTTCCATTCGCTTGACAGCTATCTTTGTCCCATCTTCCAGCACTCCTTTGTACACCACTCCAAAACCTCCCCTGCCCACCACATTCTCCTCTGCAAAATTGTTGGTGACAGCTCGAAGGACTTGGATTGAAATTCGCATGTTGCTGCCAGTCTCCATTGCTTGGATTTCGCCCGAAATGCTGCTTGCATGATGTGTTGCACAACTGTCATCACCCAAAATTGTCGTGGTGATGACAGTGCTTCCAGTCTGGTTCACAACAACCTTCAACAAATCGGGATCTGAGTTCGAGTCCCGAGGATGCACCATGACAGTTTTCAAGTTCTGAATCCACAAGAAACCGGGAAGCTTCTTCTTGCGAATACAGAAGACAGCAATTGCAGCCAGAAGGAAGAATGAGAATGCTCCAGCAACTCCCCCTGCAATTGCCACCCCAGGAGAATGGGATGTAGGGGAGGTCCCTGCATTCTGACCTCCTGCAATAGGTGCATTTGCAGTTTTTGGGGCTTCAGATCTGCTAGGGTTTCCAGGGGCAGAAGAATCCCCAGAGCTCAAAGATGGTGTGATTGGCAGAGAAGATGATGATGAAGAAGGGGAAGTTTCTGAACCTGCTGAGCTTGAAACAGGCTGAGTTGGAGAAGATGAAGAAAGGGGAGAATGGGTGGGACCCAAAACTATTGGCTGGGTTGGAGAAGATGAAGAAAGGAGAGGAGAAGGACCTGACATTGTGGGAGAAGAACCTGTTGTGGGTGCAGCAGCAGGAGGTCTTGCAGGAGCTTGAGCTGAAGAAGAAGGTCCTCCAGTGAGAAGAAGTGCATTGCCGGAGTAAGTAAACGTTACTGTAGCAGGGAAGCTCGGCAGAGGACCTGTGATGTTGTTGTCGCTCACATCCAGCGCCTTGAGCGACTGCAAGCCCACCAAAGCGTCTGGCACAGGTCCTGTGAGGTTGTTCCCCTTCAAGATGATGGTGGCAAGCGAGGTCACATTCGCCAGCGCGGGAGAGATGGTACCCACCAAGCCATTGTTGGAGAGAATGAGCGACACAACATCTCCATTGCCATTGCACGCAACTCCGGTCCATGCAGGAGAAGAAACTCCTCCGCAAGGATTTCCGCCTACCCAAGTGGACGCCACGGATTGTGGGTACCCGGCCGCAGCCAGAAATTCCAACAAAGAAGCGACAGCAACGGAGCACGCGACTCCAGGACTCCCACAGAAAGTTCCGTTGTCGTAGAGGACTGTACCACCTGCAGGAAACCCCGGAAGCTCCCCGCCCAAGTGGTTCCCGTTGAGGACTACGTCCGAGAGTGGCAAGCTCGCGAGAGCCAGTGGCAACTGACCCACCAGCTGATTGTTGTTCAGGCGCAAGTTCGTGAGTCCCGCGGCTTTTGTCAATCCTTCAGGCACACTACCCGTGAAATCATTCACCTGCAGCCACAAGCTCTTGAGCGACAACATTCCTCCCACCGCAGCGATGCTCCCACTCATCGCCATGTTGTTGAGCTCGAGTACCTGCAGATTGGAGCTCGCAAACGAGCTCGGAATCCCTCCGAGAATTCCATTGTACGCCAATGCAAGCACTTGCAACGACGGCATTTGTCCCAAAAACTCAGGCAAAGCTCCGTTGACACCCGCGGCATTCATGGACAGATTCGTCATCGCCTTGCAAGCTGCGACATCGGCAGGTATGCTCCACCCGCCGCTTCCGGAGCTGAGGTTGAGATTGGGATTGTTGTCGAGGTACAAAGCTTGCAAGCTGGTGAGACCCGAGAAGAAATCTCCCGGGATACTGGTGAAGTCGTTGTCGTCCAAGTACGCGAACTGCAGATTGGAAAGTCCGGCAAGAGACGGCATCGCCCCCGTGAAGTTGTTGAAATTGAGCTCCAGAAACTGCAACTGCGAGAGCTGTTTGAGGTCCGGGGTGACGGTTCCTATCAATCCGAATGCGCGCACTCTCAGCCATAGCACATTGCCGGAAGCATCGCACCTCACTCCCGTCCAGTTGCATGGATCGGGATCCGTCCAGCCTCGGCTGTTGATGATTCCCTGTTTCAGGTTCTGCAAGACGACCATATCGGAAGCAGGATCTGCTATTACCGCTCCCACCAACAGCAGCAACATCGCCACGCATTGCAGCAGCATCGATTGTCCCAGGCTCGTCATTCTACAAAGACCTCCTGAGCATCCTCCTGCGTGCCTCTTTCTTCCTACTCTGTTGCGAAGACAATCTCAACCTACTGGGCGGCAGCAGCAGCAGCAGAAGAAGAAGAAGAAGAAGAAGAAGAAGGAAAGCGTCTCATGCAACGACGATCACTACGTCACGACAAAGACACCGACGGACAAGGAATTCGCGGGAAATCAGCAAGCAACAGAATCAGCCGTGGTCATTACAACTGTCGCTTCTTCTGTAATTTCGTAAAGCGTAGAATCCAAAGTCACAGACAGAATGGGACAAAAGACGTCCGGACGAAAGAAGAAAGAGGAAGGAAGGAATGGGAATGAGATAGAGAGTTCATGACACACTTGTTCATTCAAGAACGCTGTGCTATTGCAGTGATGGATGGACGCGCGCATGAAGACTCGGACCGCTGCTGCTGCTACTACTGCTGCTGTGGAGCGCACGAGAACACACATGGCAGCTGCAATTGTGTACACTGGACTCTGTTACAGCAGCTCGCAGTTCCATGCACGGCCACCAACTCGCTCCGTCCTTTACCATTTCTAGTCTGTCGCTGAGAAGCTCGTCCACCTACTTTTCTTTTTTCCTTTCCTGACGCCGCTCCTGATGATCACCATCAACACCATTCTGACTGCCTTGTATGTGCCTTCGATTCGCTGTTCAGTACTGCGACATGTCCGGTTCCTGAGGATTCCCGACGAGGACGACGAAGAGGACGAGTCGGTCGGTCAGTCCCAGAGTTTTTTGGGTGGGGGAGGGCCTTGCCTAGCAAAGCAAGGATTTTGTGTTTAGATTCAATATAGAGTCACATTAGTAGCTTAAGGGATTCTGGCCCTTAGGCCTATTTTTATATGAGGATTTTTTTGAAAGATGATATTTTGGCTTGTGTTGAAACTTGAGATTAGTTCTAGAGTTAAATAATATCTTGAAGGATTTTTTGGTTTCTTTTTTAAGAGGATTTTTTTTAATGAAGATTATGTATATTTTTGCATGGTGAAATATTTGAGTTTCCATAATTCTTCTTTTGCCTTAAGATGCTTTTTAAAATGTAAATGGCAAGGCCACCGTGTGTGACACCCCCCCTTTTTTCATATTTGTGGTGTAGCTCCTCAACTGGCAATTTGTCCATCACATAGTTTAGCCAAATTTGGGAATAAATATGATATGAAGGTAAACAAGTTTAACGTTCCTTCACATCTTTTGGCTTCATATATAGAGAAATCTGATGTCAGTTTTGGAAAAAATTTAAAAACTGCAGAATTCTTCTGGTGACTAGAAATCTGGAAAATCACTTATTTTTAGCCACTTTGAAATTTCTTTTAGCCAAATTGCTTAATTTAGCTTCTTTTTTTTTTTAAAGAATGGGAATCCAAATCCTTGGTATTTTATTTTTTTCATCTTTGTGATGTAGCTGAACTGGCCGTTAGTCCATAGTATAGTTTAGCCAAATTTGGCTATAAACTGGATATCAAAGTAAACAAGTTTGAGATTCCTTCACATTTTTTGGCTTCATGCTAGAACCCTTGTAGAGAAATTTGATGATGTTTTCAAAAAAAATTTAGAAATTTGGCGACTACAAATTTTTTAAATCACTTTGTTTTTAGTCCATTTAAAAATTTATTTTAGCCAAATCGCTAACTTTAGCCAGAAAAAATAAGGATGGCCCATCTCTGACCTCCCTGGGGTTTTTTTTTTCCCATATTTGTGATGTACCTGAACTGGCAATGCGTACTTAATATAGTTTAGCCAAATTTGGCTATAAAAATATGAAAATAAAAAAGATTAAGAATTACTTCACACTTTTGGGTACATTCTAGAACCCAACAGAGAAATCTGGCGACATTGTTTTTAAATCGTAAATTTGGCGACTAGAAAACCAAAAAACCAAATAATTTTAGCCATTTTGAAAAACAATTTCACGAAACCCAATTCCCCGCCCAATTCCGCACGCACTTGACAGACTATTGTTTTTGTTTTCTTTTGTTTTTCTTTCTTTTTCGTCCTCTGCCCTTTTGACTCTTCCCTCACCCTGCAACGCATCTGTGCGGCTTCCAAGAAAAAATTTCCTTCAGGGATTCGCAAAATCTCCGGGAACAAAAACCCAGAAGAGCATAATTGTCAAAGTGTTTTTGAAGCTTTTCCTCTCTCTCATGTTCAATACGTGAACTACTGAGTTGTTTTCTGTTTATTGCTATCTCTGATATGCGTGCGGCATGGAATGGAGATGGTCTTAGAGAGAGACGGAGAACAAATTGATGAGTGCGCAATCTTCAATCCTAGGAGCTGCAATTGCATCAGTGAAAGCTTTCCTTCCTCGCAAGCTTGTCAGAACTTCCCTTTCTCTAAAACCCTGCTGTAACCCTAATTCCTGCTCTGATGTTTTCTGCACAACTTGCTTTCACACTTTGACTTCAGAGCTGGTGCAAGCTTTTTGTGCTCATCATTGCACCTTCAAGCTTTGTGGTGAAGGTGGGTTTAAGTGATTGCTGCAATGTCTGAAAGAAGAAATCGAGAGCTGAGTCTGTAAGCTCGTGCAGCGATGAGCATGGCAGATGATGAAAGCGGGTTTTCAATTCGAAATTGTCAAAGCTTTTGTTCTTAATGTTTCTAAGTTACCCAGAAAGATCTAGTGTCATACTGGAACGACTTCACCCATCTTCTGTTTAAAACTGTTTTACTAGGTGATTCTCACATGTGAGATCCGCCGCAACATAAAGGAAAGGCATGCCTGAAATCTGCAGATCATCGGACTTTCTCATAAATTCTCTTGAGTGGGTGTGGACAACGATTCGAGGCACTTGCAGTTGGTTGAATTGCTTCTAGAGATCAGAAACTGAATCTGTTCAGAGATGTTTGCCTCTTGTATTTCAGGGAAGGAGAAGATGGGTAGTGATGTAAAAAAATGCAGGAGGAACAATTTTGAGAACTGTGGTTATATATCAGAAGGAGTTCTTGGATTTGGTTCTACTTCAGAACTTATTCTTTGATTTTTTGAGAATTGTGATTATATATCCTAAACAACCGCCCTAAGAACTGTCAGTTATTAGGTGCCATTTAATAACCCTCCAGTGCTGGTAAGACTACCAAGATTGACATAGAGCTCGAGGAGCCTTGTTATCCTACGACCCAATATAGAGGTTAGATTATCTATCTATGAAGGAAGGTAGTTTGTTTTGTTTTGTAGTTATTAGATCCACCAAACTGGGATGCCTCAGATTGTGTTTCTTGGTGTCTTTGGAAAGCTATCAATGAGGAGGGGTGCATGGGCTTGGTTCCATGACGTTTGGACCTGTGGTGCAAAAGTTCTTCAATATTGAGAATGTGGTAACACTTGAGGGCTTACGATTCAATTCAAGCATGATTTCCTTTCATATTTGGCTGTTCAAAAAATCAATACATACATTGCAAAACAATGTTCACATGTTGAGTTCCCTATTTTGTAATGGGTTCACACTTGGGCCTACAGCACAGGTTACACTATTGAGAACTAACTGTCAATAACTCAAAGTAGTAGGAGGGTGATTTTCTTTTGTAGAAACATTATCAAAATTTGCACACAAACTGATCTGTGAACTGTTTTCTGATCTATAAAACCTTTTAGTTCTTGAAACTTTTCCAAAACTCAATTCAGTCTAAAAGTAGGTTTGGTTCCATCTACCTTGCACCCAATTAAAGTGAAAATTATTTGTACTAGTATTAGCTTTGTCCAATTAATGCATAACATTTAAAACAAATGATTATGTACTAATGGGTGTGTATAATCAATTAAAGTTAATAACTTGTGTAAAAAGAAAGGTTTATACTTGTACAACTGGAGAACCTGGACCTACTTTAGAAGGATAACAACTTGGTTTAGGTTTGAGTTTCATTTTCTGCAAGAGACTAGTTGCATGGTTCAAATCCAACTCAAATTCTAAATTTTTTTTCAACCTCTAGTCCAAATATCTCAGAGTTTGATTGAGAATTGGTCAGAGAACTAACCTAATGCCCTGAACTGGGCCACTGATCAGAGAACTACATAATACCCTTTGGAGAAGAGAACCAGCCTGATACCTTCAGTTCACTATCACACGTCTTTTCCAGATTCAGCAGATTCAGTACATTAACCTAAACCCTATGAACTCAAGGGTGACTCCAGGGTCATGCCAGGAAGTTAAGTTTCACACCCCTCTTTGGACTTCCTCATATAGCTTCATTAACCTAAACCCTTTGAAGTTGAGGGTGACTCCAGGGTCATGCCATGAAATTAAGTTTCACACACCCTCTTTGGACGTCCTCATTTAGTTTCTTCATAATCTAGTTAATCAAGGATCCAAAGCTTGGCATGACTCTTAGAGTCACCCTTTGGATCATAAGCTGGCTCAGGAGGATTCACAGGTAATGTGATACCCCACATAAGTTCCTCTTCCTACCTCAGATTCGTCTCTTCTCCTTTGTACTTTATCTCTACCTGAACTCCCTTTCATAGCTATCATGAACTCATTGTTTTATAAGATGACTGAAAAAGTCCATAGCATGGTCTTGCCCATAGCTCAGAGTGAAGGCTGATGCTCGTCCAGATTTTTTAATCTTAGCATGCAAATTTAATGCTAGTGGAAGAAGCTTCTTACTACAGGAAACATTTATTTCTGCTCACTTTAAAGCATATACGTAGTATTATAATATAATGACCATAATGATTGGGTACTTCAGACATGGAAATTGAACCCAGCCTTATGCTAGATTATATGTAAGCAATATAAGGAATTCATTCAATAAGGGAGATATCATACCCATCACTGGAAACACTCTCTTTGAGCTTTGAATTATGAGGGATCACAATACTATGCACTATGGAATTTCCTGCTCTGCCTAGGAACAAGCCTGATGGGGTGAGAAGCTGTTTTGTCAAGTGGTGATGGGTTCTTCCGAGGTCTGTTCCATAAAAGCAAGTGTATGGAATTCTAAAAAGGTCATGTATGTAAGAAGATTAAAAATGAGAGTCTTGGCTCTAGCCCAGGGGCAAATCATGAAAGATTCACTTGGTTGGGGTCCTTTGACATGAAAGATACTCTCAATCTCTTGTCTTGGTCTTCAGAATATTTTATCTTGGGCCCCCAGCTATCTAGGGTCTTTGGGAACGCATAATGAGAACAAGCTTATAATTTTAATTCTTATTTTTTATATCAGTGTATTTGACATCCAAAAAGATCATTCGTGTAAGCATGGTAACATTATGAATTTTGGCTTAGGCTTGGGGTAAGTTGTAAAATATTCTCGTGATTTGGAGTCCGAGACCATGTTTGATAGATTGGGCATATCTTATGATGGGCCCTAGACCACCATGTCCAAGCCCCCAAGTAGTCAAGGGTCATTTCCTCTGAGCCCCATGCCACCCATGGCCATAATGTCCTAGACCCCAGGGTATCACATCGCAACCCGTGGCAACATAGGATCATTCTATCCTAGGCCCAATGTTGTTGTGTCCTAAACCCTAGGCCACCTTTTCCTAGTGCCTAAATAACTTAGGGTCCATTCCGTTTTGTCATGGGCCCATGTTGCGCAGTGTTCTAGAGCCCAAACCACGTTGTCCTAGCTGTTAAAAGGTCTAAAATCATTTTTCGTAGGCAGTAGGCTGCTTGTCTTAGGCCCTGAGCAAGCTAAGGGGGCCTCAAGGCACCCATTCTTGGGCCCAAACAACCAAGGGTCTATTTTTGTCATGGCCCCGGGGCACCCTATCTTGGCCCCGAAGCCACTTGTCAATGGTGTGAAAGTTATACTATGATGGAATGCACCTGGGAGGGCCCATTCCACCCAGAACAAGAGTGGGTCTACAACTATGATTTTGCCATTAAAACAACAGAGCATGGATGTGGGTTCCAAGAGTATTCAAGAGTAGTAGACGAGGTTTGTCCAATTGAATTATTGGAATGAATGAAAGTAAAATGTGAATACAAAATCACATTAATTAATCAACATAATTTATACACTCATCATACACCACGTAGATTTGCAATGTACAATTACTAATATGCAGCAGGATAGTTTCAAAAAATACCCTATTTTTTATGCCTACCTCACAATAGTTATTATTCCCCAAAATAATAAATCTTCTAAATATACCTCCCATGGTTTTGTTTTTCAATTTTTGTCAACTACCTAGATTCTAGCAATCACCCACAAGATAAAAACAAGCCAAATTTGGCTAAAGGTCAGCAAGTAAAGTAAAAAATAATTAGAATCCCACCTTCAAATAGCCCAAGGACCAGGACAAGTGGTTTGGGGGCCAAGAGAAGGTGCCTTGGAGCCATGACAAAAATAGACCCTTGGTTGCTTAGGCCCAAGAACGGATGCCTTGAAGCCCTTTTAGCTTGCTAAGGACCAAGGACAAGCGGCCTACCACCTATGAAAAATGATTTTAGATTTTTTAACAGCTAGGACAAGGTGATTTGGCCTCAAGGACACTATACAACTTGTGCCCATAACAAAATGGAATGAACCCTAGATTGTTTAGGGTCTAGGAGAAGGTGGCCCGGGGTTTAGGACATGACGACATGGGGCCTAGGATATAATGATCCTAGGTTCAGTAATTCTAACCTACCAAGATCAATTAAGCTTACTTTAAATAACTTTTTCATTTATTTACTTTACATAGGATATGATTTTAATCCAATTGTAAATGTGTATTATTTTTACCAATAGTTGTTCATGTGATAGAATGGTGGGAATACATAATGAATGTGAAGGTTTGAAAGTATAATTTTGATGCTTTGTTTATTTCACAAAACGCACTTTAAAAAAAATATGCACCATTTTATGAACCAATAATCTTCCAAGAGAATATAATTATTGTTGTGTAGTCACCTTGCACCTTATAATTCCAATCCATTTTAACTTTTAAAAACATGAAAAGAAACAACAATGTGAAGGTAAACTTAATTTGTAACATGGGTGAGATGTGAAAACATTTGTGAAAAATAGTGTTATTGTAAAAAAAAACAATTGACATTAAAATAAACATAATGTAATGAGTGAAATTTGTAAATAGTTGTGAGGTTTGAGTTATCATAAAAGATGAAAATAAAATGACATTTGGGTACTGAAATAAACATGAATGGATGAAATGTGTAAACATTCACAAGGAACAATCTTCTAACAAATATGAAATGAAATGACATTAAGGTATGATGATGAGAGAATTATATAATTATGAAAAATGATGTCGTTATAATCATTACATGAAAACATGGCATATACGATTACATTTTCAACTACCATGTCTATAATCAACATGAACTTGTCAAAATAACATGTAATCACATCCATGGACATAATTGTAAAGGCCATTCCATGTGTAATCATGTTGTCCACCATGATCACAATTGGCATGGACCTGCCATAGCAACTATAATCATGTCCATTGGAACTACAAACACCATCTTCAACAATGCAATTGACTTAGTATGGGTCACCAAATTGAAAAGTTGAAACTATGAAATTTGGTATTTTCATCTTATGGTGTGTAGACACATGATAACTATCAATAAAACAAATAATATCATGTGATTGTTTCAAGTTTATTTCATAATAAACTACAATATAAATACATGTAGTTTCAACCCAATTTATTGTTAACATGTGTCTAATTGAAATTTGAAAACAAGTCACCTTGTGTTGTTTAATAAAAAATTTATTATATTATTTTTTTAAAAGTGCAAAATTATATTACAACCCTGAAGGCACTTGAACATTGATTCAAACATGTTGCCCTGAGCTACCCACACACCTTTGGTACCATCACCTAACAATATTCACTTCCCAAACAATAATTGCCAATAACAACCTTGGTTTTGTAAGGTTAAGGTAATCAAGCATCCCCTAACTTTGATTCAAATAAAGGCAAAACCTCCCACGCACCTCCTATTTCCAATTTCTTGAACTCCACCCAAATTTCGCACATTGATTGCAAAAGACTATTAAATTTTTAAAACCCATTGTGCTAAAAAGAGAGGTTAAAAACATATGACAAAATGAAATGACAACATCCCATTTATACTTAAACTTGATTTGGTTAAAATACAAAAATTGTCATGTTAATGGTGACCATGTCTTCCCATCATTTTCAAAGCAATTGAAATTTAGTTGCTTGATATAGCATGGCAATGAACATGTCAACCAAGGCCTTACAAATCATTAAATACTTAGAAAGATATTTCAATGGAAATCAAAACCCCTATTTATGGAACAACCAAATTATGATCATTCCTTGATAGGGGTGTTTGTTCCTTGAATCGGGGCAACCACAATTTAGTAATGTTATTATTCGCCTAAACAAGGGTTACACTTTGTCCACAATATTTAGTCGTTTTCCAAGGATTGATCGAATTTTGTTCATTATTTTAATGGGGTTTTGATTAAGTCCATTTTCGTTAAACCCTTTGAAAGATTGAATCAATCTTGTATCATGCAAATAATCAAAATATGGTCACTCCATTCAAACAATAATACACAAGGAATTATCGTGTCCATACCAACCCATGTGTTTGTGACTTGTGTTCAAATCAACAATTTTTTGCAACTACCATTTCAATTCTCCTTCATTGTACCATGGTAATATTATGAAAAATTATGTCCATGGCAATTAAACTTCCTTGCAACTAAAGCTACAAAATAATTAATATACAACTATGTTATAATTTTCGTATGGAAATATGGGGAATTAATCAATAAAATGTCACGTTAGAAAACTAGGGAATTGTACTATAATTGTAAATTAATTACAAGATGAACATTTATACAATAGAATGTACACACCATAAATATGATTGTAGTAAACCGTGTTTGACTTTGTTGATTAGTTACATTTTAGTAACATGTGACAACTATCACAAGCACAAAAACTAAAAAAACAAATGATGGAAACACAAACCTAAATCTAAATCTAAATCCAAACATGGAACATAAAAACAAAGACAAAATCACAAAAGTTTAAATATAAGAACACAAAATGTGCGAAACAAAAATGCAGACAAACATTTATTTGGATAAAATATGAAAAAATAAACACAAAAGGAATAGAACAAGCCTATGGAACAAGCTTGTACTTCAAACTTGTCTCGACATTAATACAAATGTGGGCACAATTCATTAATTTAAATCACTATGGGGCTTTCATAGTGAAATAACTTTACCTAACATTAAATCCCAATCCATAGAAGGTGAACGAGATCATTATGTTGTGGACCCATTTCATTATATAATTCATTGAATCTATTGTAATAGAATTGTTTCATTATGCAATGGACCCAATTCATTATGTAGCACATGCATTCCACTCATAATTGAATCGGGAACCTATGTTTTATTCCTCTACTTAGGTCTAAATGAAGCAAAATGTTGAGTTTCAATGAACAAAAAGGTAAGCAATTGATTTTTTTGTGAAAGTTATTTTTTTGATTTTTTTGTCAACTTTCATAATGCACATTGTGGTAACCAATTCTCCATCAAGGAGGAATTCCATTGCTTACTATGAACACATCATTTAACCACTCTTGAGTCCTAACCTCAACTAAAGGATCTTTCCAAATGCAATAATATTCAAATAATAAGTTTCTCCTTGGTTCCAATTTGACAATAGAGCTTTGTGGGTGAATGCAAATTATAATGACTCATTGAAAGCAAATGTGAGACTCCCAATAGTCCTTAACATGTTTTTATATATTATCCATATGAATATGGTTTTAAATTGTAAAATTTCATAATTGTATCTTTGACTATTACAATTTCACTCACTTATGAAACCTTTTAAAATTAGGTGAAAACCCATATTGAAAAATATTATTATTATTTGGTATGGTGAAATCACTTTGGAAATCCTTTTTAAAAAAACCAATAAAGTCCATAAAAATAAAGGGTGAAAGCATGATCAATTAAACACTCCATGATCTTTGTTTGCATAAATGGAAAGTAGCCATAAAATACACTTTCATATAGTAAACTTTAAAATATTATTTATTCCAATGATCAACATGGGCATGTTCTTTGATTTTGTACCAATGATATAAAAAAATTGCATGTTTAATTTCCATTTAAGTAGATTTTTCAAAATTGCAAGTAGGTTTTTTTCTATTTTTGAGCATTTGTTTCATAGAAAGTAGGCTTAAAGTAGGAGAAATATTGGATTTTTCTACTTTCTTAGATATTACTGCATCAAAATGTATTTATGTGCATTCAACTTTTACTTTATAACTAATAAAATATCAAACTTTTTAATGTAAAAGTATTTTTGAACACATTTTGGCCAATATGTTTCAAAAATATTTTTCACCTACTTTTATTTATGAAAGTTTCTCAAACTTTGTATACAATAAATTATAAACCCACTATTGAGCAACATGATGTTTGATAATGATTGAAAACATTTTGATTATACTTTCTTGCATTTATGTGTAAAAATATGACTACATAAATGTATATCTACTTTTTGTGTCTAATTGATCATGTTTTCACCCTAAAGCCCCACTTAGATATCTCAATTATGTACCCATTATGCATCGAAATTTTGACAAACATAAAAAAAATCATTTCAAAAAGACTTTCTAAAATAAAAATCCAATTTTAACCCTTCAAAAGTTGATATCTATCATGTGGTTAAGGTTTTTCAAAAAATGATTTCACACTTTATCATTTCATTCTTCGACCCATTCTTAATCCCTATAAACAATTTGGAATGAAATTCAATATGAATTTTTTTAATTTCTTAACAATCCAACCAATTGACTAGTCCATATTTTTTACTTCAAAAGTCCACTATTGATAATGAATGCATTATTTTCAAAAACTAATTGTGCAAATGTCTTCATAATCAAGTTGTTAAAATTTAGAATGAATCATCAATTAATATATTTAAGGTTAAATTATTCACCACAAGCATTTGAACACAAAACACTTTATAGAAATTGCTTCTGTGACACCAAAAGTGAGTCACCATAACTTGCATTCATCCTACCATCAAAATTGTGGTGAAACCAATTTGGGAGAATTGGTAATTGTTAGCCAATATCACACCCTTACTTTGATCAATTTCAAGAAGTGTATAATATGGAGTGGTAGTCAAATATAAATGTTTATAGTGGAGGTGGGTGTTAAAATAAGTGTTCAAATGAATGTATGGCCAAATTTGTTGAATGAACTATTTTGGATGTTGGTTTAACACCATCTCAATTCAATTTTCTTCCTAGGGTTTGGTACTTTCTCTCATTATTTTGAACCCATCCTTGGGGGGACACTAGTAAAAAAAAGTAGAAAATACGTGAGTAAAAAAATAGGGTGCAATATATTGGGGTTGGGTAAAAATAATAAGTTAATTGGTTAGAAAAAGATACATTTTATTTAAAAATCAATTCAGTTATAATATAGGGTATGTAATAATCTGAAATAATAAATTACAATTAATATAAGGTGACTTTAATATGTATATATAAAAAAATTACATAATAATAAGGTGATAAAAAATAGATTAGACAATTATTTAATACCCCTTAAAAATGGTTGTTTGACATAAGTAGATCCCAAGCTTTACACTAAATGTCCCTTTGAAGAACCGATATATTTATCATTTAGAAAAACCATGTATATATATATAAATAAGGATGAAAATTCATCCACAAAAATACAAGGCATGTCAAAGCAAATGTAAACACACACAAAAAAACCAAAACAATCAAAACAGTTGTAATGAAGTAGAAAACCCAATGCTAAAAAAACATCCTCTACCACAAATTAATTAGTGATGGAGATGCATTAGCTACTATGTGTTGAAGAGATGAAGAATTATGACTAAACATGGCAACTCGTTAAAAAATTGTGATGGCTTGCACACACTAAAAGGCTATTAACACTTGTTGCTCATAATAATATATAATCATCTAAGGTACCAAAAAAAACCTTGTAAAAAAATGGGCGGAGGATAACAAAATGAAGGGGTGTTAGGACGACCTAATAATCAAGCCCTTGTTGTTGGACTGCATAGGAGTGAAGAGATGTTCACATAACATCCAAAGGAGCATCTGTTAGAAGCGAAGTAAATTCTTGCTCATGTAGTTAGTCTATCAAAGAAAACTACATTTGAAGATATGATTGGACTAGTAAACTTTTGAAAGACAAGACATGTGATCAAACAATTTCAAATAATTATGGACGAGTATCCCATAGTGCAACTTAAAAGGGATAAGTACCAGTCTCTACATGTGCCACTGCATCAAGAAGAGTAAAGTGATCATCTTGTTGGAAATGAAAGACTAATGTAAAAATGATCAAAGCCTAACATCCTAAAAATGCGGGGGCAACACGTCCAACCACTAAGGAAAGGCCTAGCCCACCTGAAAAAATAGGAAAAGTGACTCAACAACAAGCCAAATGGCTAATTATGGTGCCAAAGGATCTTGACCCTAATAACTTTTCTAACATAACTATGATATGAACATCAAACTCGGTATAACGTTGCAAGATACCTAGTGATGGAAATACAGTACATTGTAAATAACTTAGTCGTTGGGCATAACAAAGTGAAAACATCACAAAAGTTGCTTGAAAATTTGTGAGCTTAAGGTTAATGATCATGCTAAGGTCTTCTTGGAACACCTCCAATATGAAGGACTCCACAAATGGCAAAAAACACACTGGAACACCTAGAATATGAAGACTGAACTTAGGTGTAAGAAAACCTGGAGGAAGTGATATAGATTGGTGTAACCCTTGTGGTTACTAGGCTACACATTTCATCAGTTGCACTGAAAGTTTTAATGTTCTAAATTCTTCCTATAATTGCAAAAAAAAGGTAACACATCCGAGACAAGACTAGTTATGTGCATATCATGTGCCAACGAAGAAAAAACACAAGTCTAAAGGTGGGCTATTGCAGTAGGATGGAGAACGCGAATATGATTAGCTAGTGAAAACAACACTCCTCTCAAAGGATCCCCTCGTCATGTACAAGACTTGGACAAAATGACAATGAGATCTTCGTGCTTAGAAGCCTTCGATAAATATAGTGGAAATGAACATGCGTAAAACCGATAAACAAAGGGGAAAAGTTGATCCAAGGTGCTGGTAAAAGACTATAACTTTTGAAAAATGACTATTTGAGAAATTGAATTAAATGTCTTTCAAATATCCACTTGTATTACCACCCATTTTGGATGCAGATCCAACATGACTCTAACCCCATGAACAACTATATCACATTTGCTTGTCGTGGCCACCTCAAATTGGTGTGAATTAAAATGTTTTGCAAATATATCCTTGAATTGAATAGCTAGTGTGCATACGACCAATTGATAAATCACCTCTCCAAGCATGATGGGTCAAACGTTTTCGACTTGTTTTTCCAAAGCCAATAGTCGTGATGCAACAAGAAAGCATGATCCTAATGGAGGAACATGACCATGAACGATGTGCCCGCATATCTCAAAAAAAAAATCAAAGTCATTAGCAAAGTCATTAAGGACAATGCAATCCCATAAAAGCTCATCATCATATTTGAAGAACTATCGAATCAAACGAAAGATGTAAAAAACGTGTTAAAACATAAATAAATGCCTTTCTATCCAAAATAAAATTCATCTTTGGATGAAAGATGTTGACAAAAGGGAGAAATCAATCTTAACCAATCGATGAAAATGTTGACGAAAAAGAGAGATCAATCTTAACCAATGGATGAAGATGATGAACGACCACAATGATCCCAGCTAATGGGGTTGCAGGAGTGCTAAGGCCAATGCACACACAGCTCGAGCATACTTCCCTGCGTGAGCAAATGCCTCTGCATGAAGCAATCGTGATGATGGAGGTGAAGTAAGATCTGATACCAAAGAGGTCTGCTGATGGTGAGTTATACTGGCATATTCACTTCCCAAATAGTTCAGTCAGCAACCTGAGGTGGAAGTTACAGGTAGCAGTGAGATTACCGGTGGCTGATTCAAGTATGCACAGCGGCAGAATGCACTTTGGTAGTGTTTCTATTAAGGGTTTGTGGGTCGTAGGGTTTTAGGGGGGTTTTGGGACTTTTTGGTTTCGTGCTTGTTTTGTGTGTTTGAGATCCAAGGACGATGGAAATGAGTATCTGCGGGCTTGACTTCTTGTTGCTCTTGTAATTCTTTGTTGGGTATATCTTGACCCCATCTCTCTGTGTGTCTCATTCTTCCTTGCAGAAGGTTGCTTGAAATGGGCGTATGGTCTTTGATTGGTTGTTGTACTTGAGAAGGTTTTGTCGGAATTGATTGTTTGGTTTGGTTTGGTGAGCGAGGGAGGGGGAGAAGAAGAAGAAGAAGAAGAAGAAGAAGAAACGAAGCAGCAGCAGAAGAGGAGTGATGGATTTTGATGCTCGGAAACGATCAGTGATGGAAGGATTAGCGTCGGACGAGAAGGACAAGTCGCGAAAGGGAGGAGTGGATGCACCCATTGCTGCTCTGATCACGCGTATCAACTCCCACCCTCTATTTTTCACCACGAGTTCGTGCTCAGGCCGAGTTTCTATCTTCTCTGAAGCTTCGAGCTTGAGGACTGTGGGGTCGACACAGGCACAGGAAGATGTCACGGCAACCAACTTGTGCACTCCAGAGACGAATATCGAAGAAGATGGCAACCAAAAGACGGATACTGACACGAGGAAGAAGAAGAAGGAGAAGAAGAAGAAAGGTGGGGACTGGGTTTATGTCACCCATGACGCAGCTATAGCAGATGAGGTACCACCAGTTCCTTAAGGGTTTAGGGTTAAGATCCCAGCAAACCTGATGGAGAATACCGAGGTTGTCAGGTGTGATTTGTTTTGGTTCAGGGATGGTCAGATCGGCATTCTTCCTCCAGAGCACTTTGAAGGTTTTGCAGATTTGGTCTACATTGTCTGATACCTGGGTGTTTTCTTCAGTTAATCAAGGAGGTGCAAGCTTATTGCAGCAGTCCTCAGGAAGGGCTGCTGGTGTTCAGATTTGAGCCTTTCATTCTGGCACTTGAGTGTTGCACTCCAGAGGCAGCTCAGCTACTAGTCTCTTGTGCCCTCTCTTCAGGATTCAGAGAGTCAGGTATGTGAAGCCTGGCCCTAAACCCTAAACCCATTGCCATTCTGGGTGGCCATAAGGATTGGTTCCTGGGTAGATGTTTTTGAGAAGCCTCTTCATCCAGTTGTGACGAGCTTTTGTTCTTCCAACCACTGATTCTGAGGAGCCTCTTCCAGACTCCTTGATGTTTATTTCTGCATGAAGCTCTTGCATCAATGGTGGTGGTTTTGCCTGTGTTCCTGTTATTGTGGTGATTGATTCTGCTTGCTTGTTTGTTATTTCTGGAGAGAAAGAGATCTGGTGAGGACATCTCATGTTTGTTGTGGGGTGAATTGCTTCTTTGCCAATGAAAAGTATAATTCTGGTGGATGCTTGTGGCAATCAAACAGGCATCACAAGCATGGGAAGACGTAACATAGTAGGTGTTCGGTGTTCGATTCGAATGGAAGTGCCAATAGCAGAAGATGGAGAACTCCTGATTCCAGAAGAGTACTTGAGGTTTCTCACAGCTCTTGCAAATAAGAAAATGGAGTCAAATTTCCAAAGGACACAAAAATTCTTGTCCAATTTCAAGGACCAGGTGTGAGAGTTTTCAAAGCAGATCTGACCATAATTTGAAGATGATAATGCTTTGAGTGACATTTGTAGCACTTGGTGTGGCTTTGTTCTTAGGGTCCTAATAATTCTCATGCATTTCTCTTGTAGGTGGAAGTTAGCAACCCACAAATTGCACCGAAGGTGCGACATGACTGTGGCATTCAAGAGCCTAAATCCCCACCATCACAATCGGACACCTGGCAAGATGAGATTTCTGCAAAGGATGGGTTTATGAAAGCAGCATCTGCATCTCAACATCATATTCAACAGCCCTGTCACCAGAGGCTAGATATCAAAAAGGATTCAACAGAAGCAAAGGAGAGGAAGAAATTTCTTTCACAGCTCAAGGGCAGGCAGATGCGTCTGTTAGCACGCATCAGTTCACTTGAGGCCCAATTGGGCATGATTCAGGAAATTGCTCCAGGTTCTGTGCCATCAACTGTGATCTTCACTGTGGAAGGGACAAAGGGTAATGGTCAAGTTGTGCTCAACAATGGCCTTGTCCATAGGCAAGTCAAAGAGGTGGCTTGTTTGGCAAACTGTAGCAGGAGAAAAGGTGATGAACTTCAAATACACAGAAGAGATTCTGTCCAACTTGTGCCCAAATTGTTGCAAGCATCAACAGGTAATGTTTGCCTTCTTACCAATCTGCTCATTTGTCTTCGATCCTTTCTGGATTCAATTGCAATAAGCAGTTTCATGGGTGAACTTACAGGATCGGGAAAATCTGACTGGTGCAGTTCAGTTGCTGCTCCGTTAGTGGTCCAGGGCGAGCTGGTCGGCCGGTTGCAACGGTGGAGTCATTCTGCTGTAGTGATGACAAGAAAGAGTGGTGAACCTTCAATCTTGATTTTTGGGGGATTTGGAGCCCAGGGTTGTCACAAACGCCTTGGTGATTTGTTGATGCTGGATCCTTTGACAGGTGTTTTGGAGGTTATTATTTCTTCTGATGCCCCAAACCCCAGAATGGCACATGTTGCAGTGACAGTAGGCCAAAACATGGTGGTCATTGGTGGAAGGCAAGATCCCAATACTTGCCTTGGAGATGTGTGTGTCTTCAACTTGGAGACTAAAACATGGAGCTTTCCACAAGTCACTGGAGCTCAGTTTCCGCCTAGGTTATTCTGCTGATCCTTCTTGTGTGTTTTTCCTTTGGCTCATGGTCTCAGTGCAACAGATCTCTTTTACATTCTCTGTGCACCCAACTATCAATGACGGACTTTGATTTGCAGCAGTCCACAGACCAGTGTCAGTACTGATTCTAGATATGCTTTTGGTGTGCCAGACATCGTCATGCAGCGACAGTTGTGGGATCGGATATATATGTATTTGGAGGAATCAATGCAGGGAGTATTTTGGGGGATTTTTACGTGTTAAATACAGATTTTTGGACATGGACAGCCATTGAATGTGAAGGTCACCAACCCTGCTCCCGGCACTCACACTCATTGGCTGCTGTAGCTCAGAAGCTTTATCTCTTTGGGGGTCGTGATGCAAAGACTGTGTATGGAGATCTGAATGTGTATTGTTTGGAGACTCATACATGGGTTGAATTGAGGACTGGGGGGCCCATGTCAACTCCTCGTTTCTCACACTCAATGACTGCTTTTGGTAAATGGTTGGTTATACTGGGTGGCTGCCCCATTGGAAAGCACAGTAGAGACATTTGCCTCTTTGATGTTACATGTTCAAGGGGGAGATTACTTCCACTTGCATTGCCATCTGGAGACTTTATGATGGTGCGGCATTCAGCCACTCTTGTAGGAACTAGCTTGGTGATTATTGGAGGTGGAGCTGTGTGTTTTGCATTTGGAACCACACTCAATTCCTCATTTTCACTGGACCTAGAGCCTTACATTGCAATCGGGGCATGTAGACAATCAAGGAAAGAGGAGGAGTCGGATGAAGCAATCCTTACTAGAATCAAGGAAACCCAGGGATGCAAGGAACAAGGGACATGGATACTGAAACTAGAAACAAAGAGTGCAAAGACTGGCAAGGATGCACTGAAGCAGATAGGCTGGCTGGATCGAACCCGAAAACCGAGAGTTTTGTGTGAGGGAGCTTATGTAGCATTTCCCATCAGAAAAGAAGCAGCTTTATTTCTAAAGCAGTCCAATCAGAAGAAAGCTTCACATCTACAGGATTCTGAAGAGCCCCAATCCAATTTAGTTACTTCTACCCAATCCAATCGGCTCTTTCTCCAGGATGTTTTAGTCAAACTTTTGGCAACTGGAGGTGAGATTGTTGAGATGGAAATGGCTTTAGACTTGAAACGCCCCATCTCACCTGCGGTAACTCTACAAACAGCTGTCTCTAATTTGTTGGAGAAGGCAGGACTGCCAATGTCTCTTGTTGAAGAAATACCAAAGAGGTTTGTTGCTCATAGCTCAAGCTTGTTATTTCTCTGGTTCTGTAGTTTGTAGCTCTTGGCCGTTATGAAAGTTCACGCAGGTGGAATCCAAGGATTGAATGTTCTGATAACTGTGGCTGAAGCTTTTTGTTCAGCTGGGAGCGGCTGGGAGACATGGCAGTGCTGCCTGCAGGCTCTCTCAGCAGCAGTAGGTGGCATACATTGGGTCAGGCATTATGGACAACTACAGCATCTGTGCTAGGTGTAACCTCCATTGCTCAGCAGGTGGGCAAGCACCTTTTTTCTGTCTTGATTGTCAATGATGATCCTCTTGGTGATCTCATACTTCATGGGTTTAGTCTGCTGCAAAGACTAATGAGTGAGTACACGTGTTGTCTCTGGTGGGTATGGTAGGCACCAGTGGCATCCACGGGGACAAGGGATAGCAGGCTAAGGGTGCTGTGGGGAGAGGGTGGTTGGGTTGAGCATAAGGAGAATGGCATCCTTTATTGCTTTGATGCTACAAAGTGCATGTTTTCATCTGGAAATATATCAGAGAAACTTCGCATGGCACGCCTCAACTGTGCAGGCGAAGTCATTGTGGATCTTTTTGCAGGCATAGGTTACTATGTTTTGCCTTTCCTCCTCAAGTAAGTTGCACTCTGAGTTTTCTCTGTTGCAGAAAGTGACAGTGTACTCAAGCTCCCCTGCAGCCTTGTATATTACTTCCTACTATCTGTATTATCATCTCTCACACTTCTGCAGCACTGCAGTTTTCTATCGTCAGTTCATTTCCACTTTTCATGATCATTTGTACATGTGTACAGGGCAGGGGCAAGAAAAGTGTATGCATGTGAGTGGAATCCACATGCAATCACAGCACTTCGGCACAACCTACTCATCAACGGTGTGGAAAATCAGTGTATTGTGATTGAAGGAGACAACCGACTGACAGCACCTCAGGCAACTGCTGGACTCTTTGTTTTGCTTGTTAATATGTTCTCTGGCCTTGTCTCATCTCCTGCTGTTAAGAAGAGCCAATTGGTTTTCAGAGTGCTTGGTTGATTGCAGTCTGATTTGCAGTAGTAGGGACATGGTATTCTTCTTGTCTGGACAATTTATGGGGTTGTTGGAAGCAGGGTGTTGCAGACAGAGTGTGCTTGGGACTTCTTCCAACAAGTGAAGGCAGCTGGAATACTGGCCTGAAGGCTCTTCGGTGAGATCTCAAAGTGCCCACATGTTCTTTTGGCCAGGTGGGGGGATGTTGGTGGTGGTTGTTTGGACACAGCATATTCTCCTCTGCATTGGATCTCAGCAGAACAGCTATGTCTGGCATTAGTATGATGATTGCATTGTTGACAGTGGAAGCTTTTTGGATTGTTCCCTGAATTCTCCAGGCCAGAAGGTGGTTTTCTTCATGTTCATAATAATGTGAAGGATGTTGAGGAGGCATCATGGATTGATTATCTTGTATCATCGCTCAAAACCATGTCTTCAGTGCTTGGTGAGTACATGTCTTACCTTTGTCATTCAAAGGAGGAAGTGGTTGCACTTAACAAATTCACTGACAACTGATGAGCTTATTGAGCTTATTGAGAATCTTAAGTAGAGACTCTACAGTCATGTTTTGGTCCTTGATTACCCCCCCCTTTTCTCAGCATTACATACCTGTGGTGCTGCCAAATGAGACTTGACTATCCAGCATTGTTATTGTTGCTTTTGCCTTTGGGAGATCTTGCTATAGTGTGATGATATAAATTGGTCATATGAAAGATTGAAGCAGTTCAATGATTGCACATATTGCCCATATATGTAAATCTGCAGGGCAACACTGGACTATAAGAGTGGTGCATGTGGAGCGAGTGAAGTGGTATGCACCACATATCCGACATATTGTTGTGGACATACAGTGCAGCGTTACTACTACTGCTGCTGGGTAAGATTTCAACTTGGGTTTAGTAATTCCTAGATTCTCTCTTTCTAGTAGTTGTTGGTCAGCAACAACAGACAAGCCATAACAAAAAGCCAAGTACCTGGAAAACAGCAGGCAGCAGAAAGTTAGAATTAGAAAAAATAAATTCTTGATTACAATCTCAGTACCTGGAGAACATCAGGCAGCAGAAAGCTCAGAATTAGAAACAAAATGTTCTTGATTATGATTGCTACATGCAACAGACAACTACCCAAATTGGGTCTTGCTGATGATCTGCCAACAGACAATCAATCATGCATGTAATTTGTCCTCCAACACCTAAAAGCAATCAAACTGTAAAATGAGTTGTCATGGGTTTCTTCTTTCAAACAGGAGCATAGTGGGTAGCTATCAGTTGTAGGGTATTATGTACTTTTCAAGGCAAGTGTAGAAGATGACAATTCTTAGATGTCCTGGAACGGCAGCAACTCTAGGTCATTTATTCCCTTCCATACAAGTAGTTATGTGCTGTAATTTTCTTGCTTGAGATACACTACCCTTCGGAAGTGTTGTGATGTGGAAACATTTCTATTCCAATTTTTTATACAAAAGAAGCATTCCATTTATTTAGTGTTTTTTCGGAGGTCATGTATGATCCTAAACATTTTGGTTGAGAATCTTGTGAGTTGAATTGGCAAAAAATGTTCCAATTCATTAATTTTAAACCAAGTATTGAACGGAATAAGGGAAATGAACCTATTCATTTCTCCCCATCTGTGTATGTGCAATAAATTATTGGTCTTTCACATGATAGCTTGCATTGCAATGTCATAATTGTGCAATTTTTTGGCATTGTAGGAACTCAAAACCAGCACTTGTATATGGTGTTAATGAAAGGTGACGGTAGGCTGTTCTATAAGGCAGGGAGAGTTTTTTGTCACAAATTTTGTGTTTTTGTTGGAGTGACAGTAATGTATGTTGCAGTGGGTGTGGAGTCTACAACATTTCTAGTAAACGGAGATCTGAAACACATTCTAGCTGCAAGCTCATGAAAATTTTCTGCACATTCAAAGGATGGGATGATTCTAGAATAGGTCTAAGCTGGGACCATACTGCAGTGGTCATCTAACCAAGCACATAATTTCTGTAAGGCAAGATTAGTGAAGAATGTTGCAAAGGATAGCTAACATGTTCTCTATGTACCAAAAGTCTGCATGCCATGGATGATATAATACTCTTGCAGGAGACAGTTTCACGCAATTGTCCTAGATAAAAGACCTGGAGAGGAGATCAAGCACCAAACTTTGCCATTAAAACATTGTTGATGGAGTAGGTTGTGGGTTTTGGAGGAAGATGGTGGCTGCTGTTCTTAAGAAAATCTGTTACAACAGCATTGTTAGCCCAAGATGTGTACCCACCACCCACACCCACAACCTCACTGGAGAAAGAATTGAACCTTCTACGGAAGCATGTCTGCTAAAAGAAAATCAAACACCAGTCTGGATGACAGCAGAAAACTCAACACTGACCAAAACTGGTAGCTTAGCACCATCCAGATCTAAACCTTGGAGCCATCACACAGATCATCCCAGCTGGATCCACAAGCAATGCATATCAGTACAAGAATATAGGAGAATGTGCATGTGTATGATTCACACATGTAGATATAGAAGCCCAAAAAACAAGCATAATCTGGTGCATTTGTTGTTATGCAGAAAAGGTCTATGACTAAGCTGCTCTACCATTTCCCTCTCCTGGAGATTCTCTACCACTAGGGAGCAGAGCCATCTAAGTATCTAGCTACACACGACAAGCTTAGCAAGCACCAATTGACACTACCAGATTAAAACCCAAGAATTCTAGCACACCCCAAAGTACTACAATCAACAAAAATGGATCTCATACAATGTAAAAAATTATTTGCTAAAAGTCAGCTTGATGGAAGCAATGAAACCACACAGATTCCTCATCAGGAAACAATGATCCATCAAGAGTAAAGAATAATGGGAATATGCTGACAAGAGTAAGAGAGGGATAAACCCATCCAGATCTAGATGGACACTTGAAGATCCTTCACCCATGGGTCAAGAGGCTTGCCAATGGAATACACAACAAAGCCAATCTTGCGAAGAGCTTCCACATTGAGCACATTGCGGCCATCGAAGATGAAAGCAGGCTTCTGCATGTTGTCGTAGATGCGTTGGTAGTCCAACTTCTTGAACTCATCCCACTCGGTGATGATGCAGATGCCATGAGCATCCTTAGTCGCCTCATACGCATCCCACACAACACTCACTTGCTTGAAAGCAGTCGGGCTCTGAGGTTGCAAATGCAAGGGATGATCCCAGTCGAACTTGTTCATGGCCAGATCCCGCTTAATCTGGTCCTCTGTCACTTGTGGATCGTAAATGCTGAGAAGAGCCTTGTCACCGAGAAGGCCATGGCACACATCGATGGCTGGGGTTTCCCTTGTATCACCGGTGTCCTTCTTGAAGGCGAATCCGAGAATGGCGATCTTCTTGCCAGAAACAGTGTTAAACATGGAGGAGACAACTCGCTTCACAAAGCGTGTCTTCTGGTAGTCGTTGATCTGCACTACTTGTTTCCAGTAGTGAGCAACCTCAGTGAGACCATTGCATTCACAAATGTACACCAAGTTCAGGATATCTTTCTGGAAGCAAGAGCCTCCGAAACCTACACTAGCGTTCAAGAATTTCGGCCCGATCCTGGAGTCCTTCCCGACGGCGTACGCAACCTCTGAGACATCAGCACCAGTCGACTCGCAAAGAGCAGACATGGCATTGATGGAAGAGATCCTCTGCGCCAAGAATGCGTTAGCCGCAAGCTTCGAGAGCTCGGCTGACCACAAGTTGGTAGTCAGGATGCGATCCTCTGGCACCCAGTGTGCGTACACGGCCTTCAAAGCCTCAACGGCTTTCTGACCTCCAGGAGTCTCCCGGCCGCCGATCAGCACACGATCTGGCTTTGCCAAATCTTCAATCGCAGTTCCTTCCGCAAGAAACTCAGGGTTGGAAAGGATCTGGAAATTGATGCCCTTGTTGTTGTGCGTAAGGATCTTCTCAATGGCTTCTGCGGTTTTCACCGGCACGGTCGACTTCTCCACCACGATCTTGTCAGACTTGGATACATCTGCAATCATACGAGCCGCACTCTCCCAGTAAGTAAGATCAGCGGCTTTTCCAGCGCCAAGTCCCCGAGTCTTGGTCGGCGTGTTCACGGAAACAAACACAATATCCGCCTCCGCGACGTGCTTCTCCACATCTGTACTGAAAAACAGGTTCTTCTCCCTGCATGCCTTCACAACCTCGTCCAGTCCAGGCTCATAGATAGGCAGCTCGTCGCTATTCCAAGCCGCGATCCTGGGCTTCGAAATATCCACCACCACCACTTGAATGTTGGGACACTTCAAGGCGATCATCGCCATAGTTGGACCCCCGACATAGCCAGCTCCAATGCAACAAATCTTCACCATCTTTGCCAGAAACTTTCTCAGATCTCACACACAGAGCGATAACTCCCCAAAATCTACTCAAGAACACCGCGACTCCTGCTACAAATCCAGCAAAAATAAATTAAAAAAAGCCAGATGCTCCGGCCGCAAAAGAAGCAGAGTTTCGAGTCAAGAGAAGCGCAGTGAAGGCAAAGAAAAATGAAACCAGATGCGAGATGTAAAGCTCGGAGAAACAAGACGGGTATAAGAAAGAACAGGCGCAAAGTGCGAAGGGAACACGAAGGAGCGCAACAGCGGGGCCAGCAACGTAACGCACGCGGAAGCCAGCCACAGTGTACGTCCGCTGGACGTCCGATCTCCAGAGGGAGAACGCGGACGGAGAGCTGATCGTGGTTGGAAGTCCAGCGGTCCCCACCACCTCAAACTTTCTTGTGGGTTACCATTGACAACCAAAAACCACCAAAAAGAAAAAGAAAAAAAAAGAGCGAAAATGAACAAAATATCAATAAACAACGAAAAAAAAGAAAAGAAAGAAAAATAGACAAAATAAAAATTTAACAAAAAACACCAAAAAATAAAACTTAAATAAACCGCTGTCTAATTGATTTTTTAGGGTTCATTATTTAAGTCCAATTTTACTTGAACATTAAATCACAGAAATGGGCTTGCTTTTTCGTAACTGGCTGCCGTTTTTGGTCAGTGACGTAATTGGCTGCCGACTATGGTCAGACATTAAGTGTCGTTCCACGATTCCATGAACCCTAAAAGTCGATTACGCCGTAGAATGAGGTATCTCTGTAATTTTCCTACCTTCCAGTAGTTTTTGAGGAGGGCATGAGCAAGGCAGGTAGGTAGGTAGCCATAAGCTGCACCTTCAGGGTCATGCCGAGAAATTTCACTTCCTACCCCTCTTTTGTCTTTCCAAGGCACTGGTGGTACCTGGTGCACCAGTTCTATTATAATTAGTTGTGAGGGTGGGTGCACCCAAAGTTTAATTTTCATCTGTTTTTAAAATTAAAAATTTAACTTTTTTTTATTAATTAATTTTTTTGGGTGCAAAGGAGCCAGTTTCATTGATCCATCAATTGTGTGGGCATATAGTTTGGAAACACTTGGCACTCCCAAATTAAAAGAATTGAGTTGCTTCCCTTTTGCCCACCTTTATAGGCTATGAAAGTTACAACTTTGGGCAAAAAATATGGGATAAATTGTGGTGCTCTTGGGAACATTTTTGAGAACACATTGAGAACGTGATTGGAACTAAAAAATTCAAAAAATCACATTCACCCGGCCCTTCTCCCACCAAAGGAAAAAAAGATTGCCATCCTTAGAGGTGCATGTTGAGTGCTCTCATTGGCTGCATGAAAATTATATTCCTAAGACTGTTTGTCACCATGTTTGGCTCGGGCTAATATGGCTTCCTACCAGTGTGGTACCTATTATTCTACCAATGGGCTACCTCCAATTATGGCAATTCATGTATCTACCTATCTCTTGAAGAGGAGGGTTTTATTTACCTACTTTATGACGTTTCAACCAACCATAAAGCAATTGAAGAAAATTCCTTGTGTATTCTTGTGTATTTTGAAGACACCTGGCATCCATTAGAGCATCTCCAATGGTGCTCAGTATGTAACTCTGGATAGTAAAATTAAACGACTAAGTTTAGCTGTTTTGTGTTTTTGGGGTTGACTGAAACTGCATATAGATGGGGGATTACTAATAGCAAACCATCTGGACCAATCATTATGATCGACCAATTAAAAATACTGAGCCTCAGTCAGGTTCAATTTATTACACTCGTTTTTGGAGGTGCACAACTGCGTTGTGCCTTTTACCAGGCAGGGCAAGCTGCCCGAATCTGGTGCGAAAAAAACAATTTCCTGAGCTAAACTGGCACATTTTGACTTTTTCACAATGAATGTTACGGTCTGGAGTCACATACTGAGCACCATTGGAGATGCTCTTAGTAACCCTCCCACAAAAGATATCTTCGGCCTAGTCCTTGAGAGTGGGAGGGATTTAACACCTACATACTCATCAAGAGCCAGAGGGAGCTTATGACTAAATAAAAGTAGGGTCCTTCCCACTCTTAAGGAGTAGGTGTAAGAACTAAGAACTTCCCCCTAATATGCCTTGTGATGTAAGTATGTTAGGTTCAATGATAGTGCTTGCCTTGTGCTTTACGATGGGTAAAGCACACATTGAGGACATTCCCAAAATGTGGGGCCTTTGCTAAGTCATCCTAGGCTCCTTATTTTGGGAATTGCCCCTCTCCCCAACCCCAGCTTTGCCTTAAATACACATGTCATAGTGTCCACCCAATGGACAAAATAGTAAATCCATCCCTTAAAAGTGCATTTGTTGAAATTGATATTTGTTGTGGTCAATTGATGTTGGTTTTGATTTTCCCTTCTTTCTTTGGGTTTGTGATGCTCCACCAAATTTGAGTCTTCACTCTTAATACTTGATATATTGTTATTTTGGCATAACATACACTTTATTAAGAAAAATTGTATTTCTTTGGGGACATTAAGACCAATGTTTCGCAAGAGTCCAAATGAGAGCTTATTCACTTTAACCTCCTGAAAAGGTATTTGTCTCATAGGCATCTTCACAAGAAACGTGATCTAAATAGTCAACCATCCCAATAATATTGCGGCTTCAAAGTTTGATTTCATCATAGATTTATGGCATAGTTTACAAGAACTAGAGTTTGAATATGTAAAGCACTCCAAGAAAGTTCCAAAGTGTATTTGGAGCACACCTTATATATATGAATATCTATTTATCATAGAAAAGAGGAGAGATATTAGGTCTACTCTTTAAGTGCAAGGTAAAGCCTTGGGTAGAAGGCTTTCTCAAAGTAAGAGGTCTTAGGGTGAGATGATAGCCATTTCTGAGCCTGCATTTTGTGAATGTCCCTCAACTATGAGTTCTACCCATCATAAAGCACAAATCCAAGGTTATAGTGAACCTAGTAAACAAAAGTCGAAAGAAGGGGATAGTCCTAGCATCTACTCCTTAGAAAGTAAGCCTAATTTCCCTCCCATTTCTAAGGAGGCTTAATATCCCAAAGGAGGGGTATTCATGGACGGAAAGTACTGTCCAAATACATTAAGAATTTTCTCTGAGTGCTTTATGAGTGAGAAGAAAGGTCTTACACCTAGTTATATAGGTATAAGAGCCCTCCCGCTCTTATACCTGCTCTTATACCTCGTGATCTATTATTCACAATTCTCATCTTGCTTTACTAGTCTACTAGGGGAGATTCCCAAAGTGCACACAGGGTCAATGGTTGTTGTGGGCCCCTTCTCTCGGAAATGCCCTCACTCTTGGAGCTTTACCTACACTTACAAGTGAATGCGATTATTGTTTCCATGCTGAGATTATGACTGCATATGAGTTTTAAATAGACAGTGGCGTTATGTGGTGCTCTGTGTGTAGTTGACATTCTATTGTAATATATGGCCATAAAATGGCACTAGCATTTTGACTTCAATTAATAAGTTTTACAAAAGCTTGTATACCAATGCTTTGTTCACAATGTACATGGGACAATACTATTCGGACAGCTGTTGGCATCTTTCTACAGTGGAATGGTTCAAAAGATGAAGGCATCTTCCATCTTAAGTTAAGTCAAGGGGGTTGGTAGTGGTGGGTTTTAGTTTTAGCCACTGCTCCCCCTCCTCTCTCATCACCGACCTCCCCTTCCCAGTAGGACTTGTTACAAGCATTGGGTAGCTGAGTTATAGCATCTCCAACGGTGCTCAGTATGTGACTCCAGACAGTAAAATTTATTGCGAAAAAATGAAAATGTGCTGGTTTTTTTGCACCAAATTCGGGCAGCTTGCGGTGGCTGGTAAAAGGCGCACCACAGTTGTGCACCTCCAAAGAAGAGTGTAATAAATTGGACCTAACTGCAGCTCTGATTGATCAATCATATGATTGGTCCAGGCGGTTTGCTATTAGTAGTCCCCACATATATTAGTGGGGTCGCCAAAAAAAACAGCTAAACTTAGACATTTAATTTTATTATCCAGAGTAACATACTGAGCAATGGTGGAGATGCTCTTAGGAATCCCTTTACAAGTTCCTTGTATTTACTAACTCTTGGACATATGTAACTTGTAGCAATTCACCTACAACTTACAACTTAGGTTCTCTCCTTTTGTGCTTCCCCTACTTCCTTGGATTGATGCCCCTTTACTAATAAAATTTAACAAATGACAAGAAGTGTCTAGTCTCACAAATGAGAAGCTGCTTTCAAAAATGCCCTCAAACTAAAATCCAAATAAAAATGTAATGAGGAAAAAATAAATTGCATGGAGATGTGCCAATATTTTTCCCATACATCAGCCAATATGCAAATAATTTCTATTTTTTATTTTTTCAAAATTTTGCCTAATTTGCACACAAAAAAACTGTTGAAATTTGAAATAAGCCATCCAGCAGCAACACAACTTATAATTTCAGCACGAATTATAAGCATTAGACTAATGTTGAACAGGTCTTGGTGGGACATGCATTAAATCCCCTATTTGAAGGGCAATAAGGCTTCAATTTTAAGCCGTGAACCCACAGTCGGTGTAGGAAAAATGCTACTAAAAGCACCAAAACAAAACCCAAATCCAAAGCTAGTTACCATATTTGTGAGGTATTTGTGAGGATGGTATAGAGGCGGGAACTCAGGGGAGGGGGGATGTAAGTTGTAAAGTTTGTAAATCAAACGTGATTCCCATTTAGCCAAGTTAGTGACGAAGAGTCAACCTACAATGCCCACAATGAGTATCTGCAAAGTCAACGTAAGACAAAACTTTGCAGCTGAAAAACATGGAGAAAGATGCCAACCCAAATGAAACTGATCCCCTAAAGTTTTCCCACTTTAACAGTTTAGAAGTGAAGTGTGACTTTCATTACCAATAGTGATGATCTTTGATGATGTCTATTATAATAGTATCATGATTCCAGCCAGTGTTGATGGCTGACAATAGTGGACAATGATGTGCAAATTGCGTGACAACAATTTCATGAGTTAGAAAGGGGAGAACGAAAAACATCTACTACAGTCTACATTGTGCAGAAAACTTGACATTTCTTCTTCTGTTTTAAGAAAAGAAAACCAAACTTTACATTTTAGCATGGTGAAAGTACGTGTTGCATCCACCAGAACACCTTGATTGAACCAGCTATCTACATTGGTACCAGCTATGTGACCCAGCACCTACCAGACTCCATTGCACACCATCTTGGAAATTGGAATCCTTTTCTGATTTAGCTGTGAATGAAAAACAACTCAGTTTACCAAGATGTCTTCTTGGTAATAGATCATGTAAACTCTCCTACTGTCAAACTCTTCCACCTCACAAGTGGGTACCTTTTATCAAAAAAATTAAAAGGTGCTATTGCTTAGACAAGCAAATTGATAATAGGCAGTTCTCAAAAAATTTAAGAATCCAATTATTTGATACCTTCTGTGAGAGAAAAGAAATAATTCCACAAAGGCCTTGAACAACTGATTTTTTAAGTTTAAAAGAAAATCAATACTAATTAACACTAAAATCTCTAAAGCTTTTGGGGTTGCTTCTAAACATTATAAATTTACTGTCCTTGAGACATAATCAGGGTCTCTCAGTCCCGATCTAACATTTTCTGCTGTAAATGTAAATATAGACTCTAAGAGGCCTCACTCAAGAACCTGAAAGTTCTGGTGTAGGTGCTGGTTCACTTTAGCACACTAGCTAACAAGACAAGAATGGAAAGAATAAAAGCATAACTTATGTTCAATTTGCATTGCACTCCCAGTTTCAATGAGTGTTGGGTGGGTACCAAGCCAGAGCCCTAGTATATGGACTGGTTGAGGTATCAAAGAACTGACCAAACTGGTATATTGTATCACCTGGGACAAATATTAGCCTTATACCAATAGTAAATATCAGTGTTGGTCTGGTATCAATTTATTTTGGTACCAGCTGGTACTGGTATTGGCACTTTAAAGAAAAATTGATAGTAGTCTAGTACCGGTATTGGCTATTTTAAATTTTTAATACCTGCCTGGTACTGGTATTAGAGCATCTCCAACGGTGCTGAGTATGTGACTCCACACAGTAAGATTTATTGCGAAGAAGTCAAAATGTGCCAGTTTACCTCAGGAAACTGGTTTTTTCACATTGTGCAGCTTGCCATGGCTGGTAAAGGGTGCAACACAGTTGGGCACCTCCAAAAACTAGTGTAATAAATTGGACCTGATTGAAGCTCAGTATTTCTAATTGGTCAATCATAATGATTAGTCCAGATGGTTTGGTATTAGTAGTCCCCCACGTATATGTAGTTCCAGTTTCAGTTTTATTGGTGGGGTTGCCAAAAATAATATAAGCTATACTTTAACATTTAATTTTACTATCCAGAGAGTTACATATTGAGCACCATTGGAGACGCTCTTAGGCTCAATATTGATTTTGGGCTGGTATATGCCTGGTATATAGACATTACCTCATGTTACTACCAGCTAGTACTGGTCTTAAGCTGGTACCAGACTTAGGTCATACGAGACTGGTCTGATATTTGATACCAGTGTTTCATATCAGTATTGATACCAGTATCTAACCCTATATACCAAACCAACATTGATAAATACCTGCTTGGTAGGGGCTTGAAGTAATACCAAAGGTTATATCATGTCGATGTCAGGTAATATATACCTGCCACATACCAGCCAAAAATCAAACTTGGACCCATATCAGGACTAGGCTGGTATGAATGTTTTTTAAAGTTCAATAACAGCTAGCTTGGTATGATTTTTTTCCAAAAGATATTTGATACGAGTACCAGCTGGTATGTTCAAAAGTTGATACGCACCCAACACTGGTTTCAAGTTTCAACTGCATAGATGCCCTGTCTCCAAGAGGCAACATTTATAGGCAAATTGCCTTTATCATTGGGGCTGAGTGATAGGAAAGCGCCTGACTCTCCAATAAAGAGGTCAGAAAGAAGAATTGAGGAAAAAGCTCTTGACCCATGTCCTCATAAACATAGAGGGATCTCACACTTACTGCTTAACCTTTAAATGTCACACAGCAGAAAAATTCTCCCAAGTGCATGGAGGGAGGCGCAGCCACCCAACTGCCCAACAAACATGTCAAATGAATGTATGTTTAAAATCTAGCTTGCTCATGTTGTGGGCAACTTCAAGCTGAATCTTTTGCTGAGAAAAAAAAGGAATTTGGTTGAGAAATTGAAATTTCTCACTATTGAGTGTGCAATTGGTGTACATACTGTTGATTCCAGTTTTTCAAGGATTTGACCACTTGTCATTCTTCATTGTATTCTAAATATGCAAGGTAGGTAAAATGCATTCATATGAGTGAGGTGGAGAAAATGAGGGGGCACTTGGACTAGATATGAAGGAGAAACCAGTCATCCAGAGTTGCACATACAACAGACATCTCTACACACAAGCAAAGAGATCTTGATTGTTTTCAAGCACCTTGCATAAGGTCTTCCAAAATGGTTGAGGTCTTTGGAAAAAAGAAAAAACTATCATAGAACACACGCTAGCCTTATAACAATGCAACAATGTCTCATAATTCATATCCAGTCACTGAACACCCTCCTGCCAACCATTAAAGCCATACTTGAAATACCTAAAATATAAAAGGGCGATTTGCAATTATCAAACACATTTATATTAGTAACCAAAAATTCCCAAATAAATTCGTCCTTAATCGAAATGACCATACGATTTTATGACCAATCAGTTGCTTGCTGTTTAAGTGACCAAATATACCCATCACCCAACACAACTCTGTAAAGACTGATCAAGCATATCCTGATAATTTTTTTTCTCATTTACCCATTTCTGAGCAACATTTACTCATGACTGCTCATGTCCTCCAAAATGTCCAAACACAATACCGTAGCCTTGGGTCAGTTCCACATTGACAACAAGAATAACTATTTTGTTCGAAAAATGAATTTGTCTTCAAGATTTGAATTTATTGAATTTTGCATGATTTATTATGATATTTTCACATGAGTAGAGAAATTATTCAGAGTGTAGCTTCTGATAATTATGATGATTTTCAACATGTCAACTTCATATTCACAAAAAATCATTTCTCTATTTTGAGGATTATTTAATGACCAAACTGACCTTAGGGTAAGGTAGTCAGCTACTGAGTGTTCAGTACCAGGGGGGGGATTCATTGCATGATTATCAGCAGAGAAAAAACTATCATTAGCTCCACTATAATGTTGTTTGATTATCGACCTGGCTTCGGCTATGGGCTTGCTTACCTTGTTCAATCTTGGTACCTTATTAAGGCTCCCCAGTTAGTGGCTGGATACTGGTTGTACACACTTTACACATGGGGCATGTACACCCTACAACCGATCCATATGGCATAGTATATTGGCAGCTTCCACAAGTGCACACTGATTAAATTACTTTTGGAAATGCTTGAAATTTTCCAAAAAAATAAATTTACAAAGAATTTTTGTGTGTGAATGAAAGTAAAGATCTTTGGAATATTCATGAATATATATATTTTTGACATGGAATCTTCTTAATTTATTAATTATTAGAAACATGTGTTTGAAGCTACCCCTGTAGTACAGTATAATAAGCAAATGGGTCCACTTGAGAAGATGTGGAGAACTTGAATCTTGTCAGTTTTGCTCAAGTTACCACGGACTTCATACTTCTTGTTTAATAATCACCACAACCTAAAATTGCCTTTCTCTGAAACTTCCAATAGAGATGAAACCAAGTGTTTTCAACCCTCATTTAAGTCCTGCAAAACTTTAAAGATTAAACAAAGAGACCCGCTTCCACATGAGAAAGGACCAACAGTTAGAACTTAGAACATGTTTTAAGTCTCATTAGAACCCAAAGGAAACTTAACAAGCTCCCTGAATCTGTTCTCCAAAACCCTAACCCTAAAAATCTCAGATATATGTTGTCACGAAAACAAACCTAAAATCTGATGTGACAAAAGTGCATAGTACACTACTGAGATTGCATGTAACAAACTAGCATGCCCCCTATGCCTGCAAAAAAATATGGTTTTCATAAAAGTCTATAATTCGGTAACGTGGCTTGGCCCTGGCTAACACTGCACAATTAGTTCATCCAAAAGAGTTTTATGCCTCTTTGTTCACCATGGGCTGAAGTTAAACTTTACTGCCCAAAATTTACAACCCCGCAATCATTCACCTTAACATATTTGATATGAAAGTCTTTGGAAGATTTGGGGGCATTGGATGAACTACAATGAATGAAGCATGCAAAGGGTGGAACTGGAATACAAGCATAAAAGAGACCATATATACATCACTAGTTTGGTGAAACCAAGAAGACCAGTAGACAATATTTTTTTCATTGAGAGAGAGATGTGGAGAAGCTCTGCAGCACTAAGTGTACACTAACCAACAAGCTCAACCAAATACTCTGTGGACCATGGGACTACAAAGCTTCTATTTCCATGGAAACCCCTCACTTGAAGGACATTCTGCATATGTTAAGTTTCTTTTGTTGGCCCAAACTACCATAGAATTTAGTCTGAAATAGGCCAAGCCCAACAATGCTGCATTAGGTAGCTCCTTGGAATGTGGGCTTTGAAGTAATTTATAAATAAACACCATTTCTAAACTAATGCTTGAAACAAACATAAAAATGACTTGATTGATTAAAAAGTTAGGGAATTGGCAATGACAATGCAAAATTGTGAATTGAAATGAATTAAAATTTGTCATGTCGTGCAATTCAAATAGATTGAAGGGCTACATTTAATTGAAATACTATATACCAGTTTAACCGATTTAGGGGTATGTTTCCACATCTCTTGGAATATTTTAAGCAAATGTTATTGATCAATTAACTTTTATGAAAGACCAGGTGCAAGCATATTTAATAACACATGGGGGAAACAAAAAACTAAGTTTCTTAAATAGAGGACTTCAGCAAGAAAGATTTGATTTAAGAAATTGGAGATGGTGTGCTGGAACATGCATTGTTGGAGAACGAAAAAGTCGCACTAGAACCTGTCACTGTATTAAATCCCAAACATCGGAAGGGCTAGTGATGGGAAAAGAAAGAAAAATCACACTCTATGAAAGTTTAATCTAATGGCATTTGTGCTATGTATTAATGTCTACAAGAACCTGAAAAACCATCTATGAATTCTTAATAGTGGGGAAGGCTTTCATGGGCCCTCATTATGTTATAAGGCTTACACACTGCCCCTCACTATTTTGAGGGAATAAAGAAAAGGCAATTAATTCTTCCCTTTGTATTTGGAGGTCCCTTGTGAGGCAGAATATTTGCCTGGAATCTTAAACTGTGGAAGAATTCTTACAATAAAGGTTCATGGTCTGATTTGTTCATTGATGAAGAAAGAAAAAAATGGATGAAAATTTGTTCAAATGAACGAACAAAATTGCTTGTTCATTGCACTGGATAATGGCAGCCCTCTTGGCTCTTCCATGTTTTCGGTTCCAGTGGACCAGGTTTCGAAACTTAGTGGTTCCCTTACCTCCTTGTGGCACACCTCTTTTGGGCTGTTTGCTTGCCTAGACTTTGGTCCTTGGTCGTTGCCCTTTGTTTCTTTTTCTTTCCGTTTCATGGGTGCTTTCTTTTTATGAAGTTTGGCATGGTTCCATCATGTGAACGACAGCCAGTCAGCGACCATGAAGTCCACTAGTGTGAAAGTAAATGAGAAATTGATGAATGAGACGCTAATGAACCGAGTGTCACAAGTCACAACGGAGGATCCAGTTTTGTACTAGAGAACGTGCTCTCTGTGGCCGATTCTGCCACGCGCGCGCACTAGGTGAGCCCGGCACAGTGGCAGAATTGGCCACCGATGGCATGTTCCCTGGCCTAAAAGCAGGTCACCGCAGTGATAAGTCAAGGGAACTCCTGGAATAGCAGGGTTCCCTCTGAGTTCTCTCTGAAAAGCGGCCCTTTTTTTTCTGGATATATGTAGCCAGAAAGTTATATTAAAGATTAAAAATGCTAAAATCTAGTGCTTTTCGAGATTTTTAGTAGCCAGAATTCGAAAATACATTTAAGAAAAATCGCCAGATGTCTACACATGCTTACCCTATATAGCCAAAAATATAGAAGGATGTTCTAAAAAAATTGTTTTAGTATTTAACGTGTAGCCAGATCTGGCTAAATCTTCCTGTGAAGAGAGGGCCAGAGAAGAACCATGCATGAGACGACAAGGGAGTTCACTATAGAGGAAGAAATCGTTCTAGTTGATAGAGCGCTTGTGGATGGAGCGTCGCGCTTCAATCAGGAACCGATCTAGATACACAGAAGTGGGAGAAGAATGATGGGGGAAATTGCAGAGCGCGGCTTCAAAAACAGGTTTGGTTGGACCCAGAAATTAATAATCAGGATAGAGCAAGCAGAAGCAAGTTTAGAATGAAGGAACAGAAGCAGTAGTAAACGAAGGAAAGAAAAAGCAAAATCCAGATACCAAAAGCATGAATAATACATCGGCAAATTTGGACATAGAAAATATACCCTTTAAATTTTCAGAAAATCCAACATTAGGAGACAGCCAAACAATCCAGCCAAGCATACTTTAATTTTCATATACTTAAGTACATGGTGTGCTTTAATACCTTAATATGCAGAGTTCAGAAGAAGTGATGAACTAGACTAGTATTATATGTGCTTATAAGCTCACGTCTAGCCGATCAGCTCTCCTCATGCCTCGACCATCAAGGAAGAGACACTCTTACTTATAACAGCAGATAAGGAGATCTCTAATCAGTGAAAGCGCTGAAATTTCAGAGATCATACATTACGGGAACTGGTTTAGCTGGAAGCATTGAGGGCGGCGATGGCAGCTACATCAAGCAAATTGTTCATCTGGATCCCTTCCTGTGGCTGTTCTCCTGTGCCTGTAGTTCCGACCCATCAAATTGCAAAGGTTATTTAAAAACAGTCAGTCACCTCTGGTTTCAATGCACAGAACTAGGGTGCGTCTGCAAGTCTCGTCGACAATGATTTGCTAGCAAAATAACTCAGATTAGCCCAGTTAGAAACGCTAGCTGGCTTTGGCCTCATGGGACTAGTTTTGCACATAGTAACATACCATCGGTCGCGCTTGGAGGCCGAGTTGTTGATGATGAAGAAGTAGGGGCAGCTACTGATGACCGGTTCCGCATGTAATTGAGATGGAGGCCAAAGCCAGCGATGGTGATGAAAATGAAGAGAAGGAGCAGCCTTGATATCAGAGTTGCAGAAACCAAAGCGAAGTTTGACGCTAGTGCCTGCCATCCGCTTGTTGGTGGTGTTGCAACGTCTGCAGTCATGAAACTAATTCTTGCCATCTATTCTGGGAATTGAAGGATAACCCTCTTTCGCAAAACTGTCAGTTCCCAATTAGGACGTAAAGAAAACTCTAACAAACTACACCATATTGAAAATTTCCGCACATACTTATACTCATCTTTATCTTCTCCTCACTACTCACTAACTGCGGCAATAAACTCACAACTCACTACCTACTCACCTACAGGTAGGGTGGACACAAGCGTCCAAACTCAGCTGTGTGGGGCACCCTCACTACCTACTCACCTACACGTAGGTGGGGGACATAAGAGTCCAAACTCAGCTGTGTGGGGCACCGTGGAAAACCAAACAATTCGCCACGCGTTGGCATTTGTGGGCATTGGCAAAACCCCACATTTCATGCACACCTTCGCATTGGTGCACCTTGTCAAAACTACAGAGGCTTTGGCTACACCTTTGGCTAAACTAGACAATTAGTGTTGGCAAAACTTTCATGTACATGACCTTTGGCTAAACCAAATTGGTGTTGTGAGCTACACCTTGGCAAAACCTTTGGATATGCCTTTGGTTTAATAGAACAAAATTGGTGATCGGAGCTACACCTTGGCTTTAACCTTGGGAACAAGATAATTGGTTGGCCTTTGGGAGCTAAACCTTAGCTTATCCTATGAAACTTTGGCTAAACTTTAGGATGAAACAATTGGGTGGCCCTTGGGACCTAAACTTTTCATTAAACCTTGGTTAAATTTTGCAGTACTGCAAATATATGATTTTTGCATTGATAACATCATAAATAAAATGTTAATTTGCTTAAAATCACTAACTATGTTTGATTTGATTAAAATAAAAATTAGGTATGTTTTTTTTGACTAAAAAAAAAAAATTTAATGAAAGTAAACACCATGTTGGACACATCATGTATGTGGCACCCACACAAAAACATGAAATCATTAAACTTGACTAATGTGACAAATGTGATTAAAATTAATCATCTATATATGATTGTAATGTTACTTTTGATGATGTGACAATATTAAAATAATAATATTTTTTTGACTATTTTAAGATTTAAAGTAAAAAATTAAAGTAAATTACAAATTTCATGTTTTCATTTATTGTTTTAAATTATTCACATCAAAATAAAAAAAATGAAACAACATTTAAAATATTATAAAATGACATGAAATTTAAAAATAAATAAATAAAACAAATTAAAAAAAACTACATGTGAAATGTAATATAATTTAGTTAAATTAATTTTCATGAAATTATGGAACTAAAGACTTGTGAATTTTAATTCTATAATTTCAAAAATGAAATTAATTTCATTGTGAAAAATATTTAAATAAAAAATTAATTCAATTATAATACTTGAGTTTTTTCCAAAATTAAAATATGAAATTTAATTTAATGTTTCACCATTTGAGGTTTAAAACTATAGAATCCAATTAAATGGAAATTTAAATAATTATTCATAATTAAAGAATTAAAATTAGTTAAATAAATTTTACATTTATTTTTTTTTTAAATGTAAATTTTAGTCTAATTATGAAGTTCACAATGATATTAAATTTGTATATTTGTAAGCAATTTCATTATGAAATTACCTAATTATATAATAGAATTATAATGATTGATATTTAAAATTTGTGGTTTATATATAAATTTGTGATAACTATTTACATCACTATGTGGGATGGTGATCAAATGGTAATGGCTTTTAGTTGTCACCAAAGTTGTGAGGGTTTGGACATGATATTAACGACATCACCATGATATTTTATCATAATTTCATTAAACCAAGAAATGGAATCATGAATCTAATGTAAATAATTGATGGACCCTTGGCTAAACATTTGGCTAAACCTTGTTAACAAGTGGTGGACCCCATGTTTGGGACCTTTGGTTACAAAAATTGGTTAAATTTCCTTGGGAGAGGTTGGTTAAACCTTTTAAACAAATTTTATAACATTGATTACATCTTTGTATAAACCTTGGGTATGCCATTGACTAAATCTTGTTTACAATTGGTTGACCTTTAACTACACATTTTGGCTAAACATTGGGAAAGGTTGGGTAAACCTTGTATAACCTTGTTAACAATTGGTAAAAGCTTGGTTAACGTTGTAAATAATTGATAGAAACTTAGCAAAACATTTAACAACAATAGGGAGATGTTAACTAAACATTTGACAATTAAAAGAGGTTTGTTAATCTTGTTAATGTTTCACAATGTAAAAAAGTTGACTAAACTTTGCTAATGTTTAACAACATTTTATGGGTTGGTTAAAATAACTAGCCATTATGGGTTGGATAAACTAGTTAAAACACTTTGGGTTGGTTAAGTTGTAGATGTTATGGGTTGGCTAAAATTAGTTCAACATTATGGGTTGGCTAGACTAGTTCAACATTCTAAGTTCGTTAAACTAGCTAAACATTATAGGTTGGTAAACATTCTAGGTTGACTAAATTTGCTAAAACTTTTGAGTTGGTACTATTATAGGTGGGTGAATTCCTAATAAAAGGAAGTCCATTACTCATCCCTTATTAGTTAAAATTATTTTTTTCTTGAAATATTTTTAGTATATTTAAAAAATGTTTTAATAAACCTTTGGAAATATTATATATTTTAAACTATTATCTTAATATTTACATTAAATATTTATTTTAAAAATGTCATTAAAAAAAAACTCAAATCATTTTACAAATTTCTTTACTTAAAAATATTAGTTATAGTATTTTTATATTCATTAGATTGATTTCAAATTTATTCACAAGTTTTCATGATATATTATAAATCTTGTTATGAGTAAATCCAAAACTTTCAACGCGAGCATGAGTTACTATTTAAAATGCAACATATTAAATGCATTGGATACATCATAAATTAATCATTTTATTTTGAATTCATTTGGGTTGGTTCAGTTCACTAAACATGATGGGTCGACAACATTCTAGGTTGGGTAAATTGGCTAAACTTTCTGGATTGGCAACATTATGGGTTGGCTAAACTGCTACACCTTTTTGGGTTGGCAACCTTGGCTAAGTGGCACTGGCTAAACAAAAATTGTGCGTAGGCAACAATTTGGAGGCAAGATCTAGCCTCCAAATTTGGGCTGCACTAAGTGAAAAGAAGAGAGAATCCACATAGCAGGGTTGTGGCCAGAATTTACTAGTCCCTCCCACCCTTCACTCCACTTGTATGCCCCCATTAAATTTGACAATTGCATTTTTTCGAGAAAAAAAAAAAAAAAAACTCCCAATGGAACTTGAGTTTTTTCTAATTACTTTAATACCTTGTCAGTTTTCACTAGTGCACACTAATTATATTAGTTTTGGAAA
>Ga0116227_10000862_pt1 | contig 63502 bp, 61 predicted proteins | sample S1TSphgellanicum_FD_89693 | JGI IMG/M metagenome (GOLD analysis project Ga0116227, IMG submission 89693) | Host-associated microbial communities from peat moss isolated from Minnesota, USA - S1T2_Fb - Sphagnum magellanicum MG | ecosystem: Host-associated > Plants > Peat moss > Unclassified...
ATTTACTAACAATGGTTTTCTTCAGTTTTGGTCTCTATTTGTTGTTCAAGTGCTTCTTGCAGTGCAAACATCACACATTTTTTCTTCTTCTTGTTTGGTTTATTTAAAGTCTACAGCAAATCGTAGTTCAATCATTCACCCAAAAAAAACCTCTTTCACAACCTTTTTTCCTTTTGAAACACGTGTGTTTGGTGCATATATGTGTGCATGTGTGTGCTGGTGCACAGTGTGAACAACCTTTTTTCCTTTTCCACCACGTGTGTTTGGTGCATATGCATGTGCATGTGTGTGCTGGTGCACGGAATGTACTTCTTCACTGCCTTTTGGTTCTTCATTATCATCATCTTTCGAGTGACTCGTTTTCGTCTTCCAGAATCACCACATTTCCTGGAACTTAACCGTCCTTTCCAGTTCAAAACTTTGAAGTGCACTGGAAATGATGTATGAAAAAATTGGATGTAAGGGCTTGGAGCTTCTCATTCACAATATTATGGTTCCGGTTTATCTTCTTACTACACAAATCATTTTGTTTTTCATCATGCTTCATGCTTCATGAAGCATGAAACTAAGCTCAGTGATAGATTTGCCTATCCTAGTACAAAATGCAAGCTATTTCACAAAACAGGGGATTCCCCACTTTTTTTTATCAATGTCTAAGTCTTTCCCCTCTTGTTTGTCCTTTGAAAATTTATAGAAAACGTTGGTACGAAAACAAGCTAGAGTTTTTACTCACAACTTCGTACCAAAAGGAGGCTTGGGAATCTTTTTAAAAAAAAAACTCTTTAATAAAATGAAAGGGACTGAAAATCTAATAGAAAATTTTGTCAAGGAAATGAAGCACGTTTGAGAATATTCAAAAACTCTTTCTAAAGAAAATCAAAAGGCTTGAGAAATCTGATCAAAACTTTTATAAACAAAATGGAGAAGGATTGAGTATCTAATCTAAAACTTTGTACCAAATGAAGGACACTTGAAAATCTACTTAACATCTTTGTCCACAAATGAAAGGAGGCTTCTAAAAGCCAATAAATTTTTTGGGAGACAAAATAAAGGAGGAGGCTTGAGAAATCTAATGAAAAACCAAAGAGACTACAGAAATATAATAAAAAAAACTATGTAAACAGGAAGAAATGAATGAGACTGGAATAAATCTAATAAACAACTTTGTAAATAGGGACGAAGAAGGCTTGAAACCTAACCAAATTAAAACCTGGTGAAACATTCCTCAAAATGTGGGACCAAATTCCAACTACATCGTCCCCTAGTCTCTTCCTTTCAGGCAGGCAGAGAGGCCAACGAAATGAAGAAGGCTTGAGAAATTTAATCAAAACTTTGTAAACCATGAGTTCATGAAAGCTTGAGAATTAATCTAATCAACAACTTTGTAAACAAAAATGATGAACGCAAGTTGAGAATCTAATAAAAAAATTTGTAACCAAAAAATGAAGAATTATACTTCAGAATCTAATAAAAAACTTTACAAATAAAATGAAGAAGGCTTAAGAATCTAACAAAAAAATTGTGACCTTAATGGAGAAGGCTTAAGAACGCTTAACAATCTAATAAAAAACTTTGTAAACAACACGAAGAAGGTTTAAGAATCTAACAAAAAAATTGTGACCGTAATGGAGAAGGCGTAAGAACGCTTAACAATCTAATAAAAGACTTTGTAACCAACACGAAGAATGCTTTAGAATCTAACAAATTTTTTTTGACCTTAATGGAGAAGGCTTAAGAACGCTTAACAATCTAATAAAAAGCTTTTGTAAACAAAACGAAGAAGGTTTAAGAACGCTTAACAATGTAATAAAAAACTTTGTAAACAACACGAAGAAGCTTTAAGAATCTAACAAAAAAAATTGTGACCTTAATGGAGAAGGCTTAAGAACGCTTAATAATCTAATAAAAGACTTTGTAAACAACACGAAGAATGCTTTAGAATCTAACAAAAAATTGTGACCTTGATGGAGAAGGCTTAAGAACGCTTAACAATCTAATAAAAAACTTTGTAAACAACACGAAGAAGCTTTAAGAATCTAACAAAAAAATTGTGACCTTAATGGAGAAGGCTTAAGAACGCTCAACAATCTAATAAAAAGCTTTTGTAAACAACACGAAGAAGGTTTAAGAATCTAACAAAAAAATTGTGACCTTATTAATGGAGAAGGCTTTAGAACGCTTAACAATCTAATAAAAAACTTTGTAAACAACACGAAGAAGGTTTAAGAATCTAACAAAAACTTTTGTAAACAACAAAATAAAGAAGGCTTAATTAAGAATCTAATCAAAAAGTTTGTAAACAAAATGAAAGAGGCTTAAGCTAGAATCTAATAAAAAACTTCGTAAAACAAAATGAAAGAAGGCTTGAGAACATCTGTATTCAAAACCCTTTGGAAGGGCAACGCGAAAGCAGAAGGATAGAAAGAGAAAAGGGCTGGAAAGAAGAAGGAAGAAGAAAACGAACAAGAACAAGCGAGCCTTTTGTATCTTCAACTACGACTACTACTGTCGGTAATTGAAACATACAGACATATACATACTCAACAGTCAACAAGTAGAAGAATGCCCATTTTTTCGCTGCTTTTGATCGTCATTTTTGTTGCAGTTGGACTTGGTCTTCCATCGTCGTCTTCTTCTTCTTCTTCAAGTCTTCCATTTGTCCCCACCACGAAAGAGGCAATGGCGGAATATTCCGCATCTGTTCGTCACACAACACCACACACGTGGAGGTTGTTCAGGTTCCCCACGCGGTAGTCAAACCCCCTTCTTGTTTGATTTAGACGAAGCTACTTAAATGACCATACCTCACTCATGACGAAGACTCCTGAGTATCATCACATCGTCAAAATGCTGCTTGGGCCGTTGTTGTCGTTGTTGTTGCGGCTGCTCAGCTTCTCCGCTTTTAGCCATCAACAAGTTGCTTCTGAGCATTACTGCTGCTAGCTAGTTGCGGTGGAAAGAAAGGGAATTATGGCATGGAATGAAGTGAGCGAAGTGGATTCCTCCAAAGGCATTTACACAGTTTGTGGCAAACTATGGCTTGGTATGTATGTGTGTAAATTGTATGTGCGAGTTATATTTGCTTGCTTTATTGCTTGCCCACACTAGACACAAGAGCATCCCATTTTTGGGTAGCCTTTATGGTCGTGGTTTGTAGCAAACGTCGGTGTGCTGTGTGGGTAGTATGATTCGCAGTCAAATTCTAGGTTTTGGGTTCTGCGGAAGTTTGGGTTTTCGTTCTCCGAAAATTGGAATCGGATACGTGAGTGATAAGTAGTGCGGTAGAGTTGCTTTGTATTACGTGTTGTTACTTGTCTAGATTTGTTGGCGTGATTCTCGTTTCATTATTGCTCCTTTTTTTTTTGTTGCAGTTGGACCGAGGTACAAATTGCAAGGGCACATAGGGTCAGGCACATATGGTGATGTGTGTAAAGCACTTGACCTGGAGTTTAACCAGATCATTGCTCTCAAGGTGCAACATCTTCTCTGCTCCACACCCCCACACCCCACCCCGCCTTTGACCCTGGGAATTTTAGAGGCAGAAATGCTTGCACAGCTACATGCCTGGTTGTAGGATGGAAGGTTTTTGGCAGGGCTTGGTTTTGTGCACATCAAGTGATGCAAGAGTACTCTTTGTCTTAGTTTGCACAGGAGTATTCTCGACCTCTCTCTTCATTCCTGATTTCATCATCAGCAATGAACCTAGATTTACAATCAAAACTCTGTTCAGCCTCTTGGCTTGTGAACTCTCATCCTTGTTTTAGTGGATACTGACTATGAGAACCGAAATGGGTCACACCAAGGGGACCTTTTAATTCATGTGGGACAAAGTTGATGGATTGTGCGGCAGAGCAGGTCTCTTTATGTATTTGTAGTCTCAGGCTGACAGAGGTTTTGTTGTGCTGGTGACTGATTGCAGAGGGTGCCAGATATATTTTACTGCCACATGCTGGCAAAGCGGGTGCTGCGGGAAGTTTGCATAATGCGGCGCCTCTGTCACCCCTACATAATATCGTGTAAGTTGTGTCCATGAAAGTATTTTGGAGTCTAATGTGCAATGTTTGAATTTGCAAAGGTGAGTAATGGATCAAATAAAGGAGGCTAGGCCCTAATCAAGCAGCGCAGACATGACAAAATCTGTGTTGCCATGTGATTGGTGAGTAGAGCTGATAGAGGATTTCTTTTGGAACCTTGTGGATGAAATTGTGTGAACATGAAATGATGGCAAATTGGCATTTGGTAATGCATGCAGTGACAAATGTGTTCACAACACCAAATTTGGAAATCTCAGATTCAACAGATCTGTATATTGCCACCGAATTTGCTGAGTGGTGCAAATCTTATCCCTGATTGTTGGGTGTGGAATGTTGTTATTGGAGATGGTCTCTTTCCACTTGGGATCTGTATTTTGCTCAGGAAGAAGGTGGAATTAGACTTCAGGGTAGGTGTGGAAGAAGTTCAGGTAATGGCATGCAAGCAGAGCATCATATTAGGTTATGTAGAATTTCTGATGCTAACTTCAGAAACCACATTCTTCCTTGCAGTGGGGATTTGAACCACCAGAATGAGCCATTAACACCTGGGGCTCTGAGGCTCCTAATTTGGCAACTGCTTGTGGCTGTTCAATACATGCATTCATGTCATGTATGGCACAGGTATGTCCTTTGAAATCTCTCAACCCTTCTTGTGCTTCAGGCCATCGAAAACTATGGTACAGGAGCATAACTGGTAAGCATTGTCTTTTATCTTCCTGCTTCGACATGACCTGTAGGTGGGGGTGCTTGCAAGGGCAATGCTCTTCATAAGGAGAAGAATCAAACAAAAGTGTGAAATGGTGGTTGACTGAAGCTGAACAGTTAGGGATTGTATTTGGTGGCAGGGACATCAAGTCTGAGAATCTACTTGTAACGGCCAAAAAGGGTGTGAAGTTGTGTGATTTTGGACTTGCCCGTTCAGCTCTGGAGGTGAGGAGATCCTCATACAGTGAGCAAACAGCAATGTTGTGACTCATATGAAGACAAGTAATTGTTCTGTGCGGGAATTGACAAAGTGGTACCATGTAGCTGCATGTTGGAGGATGAGATGGAGACAAGAATATGTTTAGCAGGGCCTAAGTTGGTCCTATATTGCCTATTAATGCAGACGTCAACTGCACTGGAGCCCAAGCCAACTGGCAGAAGAGCAGGGAGAACCAAGAAACCCATGCTGGTCCGACAGTATACAAAGATGGTGAGTGCTTTCATGGCATTAGGCTGAGATACCGAAATGCTGGCCACTGTAGTTGTGCTCTCATGTTGTGATTTGCCTTTGGATTTATGCTGAACATGTATCTTCTGACTTTGTTGGTCTGCAAAGTGAAGGAAGCACATATGTGAGTTTTTGGTGTAATGGTACTGGGTTTCATGTGCTACCAAAGGGCAGTAAGTGTAATGGGTTGTAAGCCAACTAGCATCTGTATGAATGTGATCTATGGTCAGGACTCAACAAAAATATTGGTTCATGGTCTAGTATTGGAGTTTCAGCAAACAGAGAAGAAATTTTGGTTTGGGATTGCATCAATTCTGTGAAGATTTCAACACCCTTTTCTCTGTTTCTGTTGTGTCAATTGCAAGGGAATTAACGATCTTTCATTCTGCAGGTGGTCACACCAAGCCACCGTGCACCAGAGGTGGTAATGTCTCAGGGCCAGTACACATCTGCCATTGACATGTAAGCTATCATACATTTTTACGTGGGGAGATGCTGACTGCAATTATGATTTGAGGAAGCAGTTTATTTGTACTGCATATGTATCAGGATCCATGTCCTTTGAGCAACACCCACTGTTGAGTCTCATCAATTTCAATACTGTGTCATTGGTCCCTTTCTTACTCCATTGGACTAGCATGAAGGTACAAATTTACAGCTCCCCACTGTAATACGAACCATTATCTTTGTTGGGCATGTGGCAGGTGGTCAGTTGGCTGCATTTTTGGGGTGAGTTGTATGTGTTCATGGAACTAGCTTACGCATTATCAACACAGGAAGCAGGGAACTGTCTAAATTCAACTACTGAACATTTTTTGCACTCTTGGCTATCAAGTGCTTGAGATGCTAGTATACTCAAGCTGTAGGTTTGCCTGTCAGGTACCATAGTGATGGTCCATGAAAAACCAAATATCAGCTAATGTGATAAAAACCATGCCTCACATTTGTGCTGGTTTGCACAGGAGCTTCTTATGAGACAAGCTTCTCTTCAAGGGAAAGGATATCGGGCCAAGCCACTTTTTGGAGTGCGGTATGTTGCTCCCATTTCCTGGAACAATTTCTTGTGAGCTTAAGACATTGGCATTGAATTCATCTTATGGTGAGGTCCAACTGAAACTGAACTATAATGCATTTCTTTGTTTGTGTCTGCAGTTTTGATTTTAGGGCCTTGTACTGTTGTTTCTTTCTTGGTCCCATAGTAAGTCCTAAGCTCAAAGTTCCAAGGAATACTTTTTCCTTTATATCATTCTATTCTGTAGGAGATCATAGGAACAAATGCTACATACTAACAATCAAACTTCCCAGACCAAAGAGTGAGTCAGAGAACTTCTAGGATCTTAAGCTAAATGATCCTGTGGACATTGGACAGTTCTAACCTCATCACTATACTCTACTATGAAGTCAAGGAGAAGCTTGACCAGAAGAGACCTCTGTGTTGTCGTCTAAAAGTCCAGTCATGCCATTGTGTACAGTGGGGAACCAAATACACCACTGGTAGGAGAAGCTTATACTGATGATCTGGACTCAGAATTGCATGAGCAGGTGCATCTTTCTTCTTTTCTTCTTCTCAAGTTGATATTAGTATATTGTGGTTCTTGTTTCTGTTGACCACAAGAATATGTGGTACCTGTTTATTGCTGAATCATAAGTATCTCAGCAGAAACCATGAAACAGGCTGTGTCATTGCTGGGTCACTGCAACAGGCAAACTCGGCACATTTGCATAATGTGAAGTTGGAAAGATGAACTGTGTTCATGGTGAGTTGCAGCTGGATGTGACCTTTGATGTAATTGGCACACCCTGCTGGAAAGACATCGAGAGTGTGCCTAGTGACCACTGGCGTGCATACCTCAAGAAAGTTCCAGGAAGAGTAAGCTCATGTTCTACCCCTTTTCTCCCTTATGATTTGTAACTTGCATTTGGTAGCTAGAAATCTTGATGCATTCTCATGTCCATGATAGGAGACCCATTAATTTGAGCTACCGACTTGCAGGCTGGAAATGTTGTGAAACGGTTGTCAGGCTGTGTGAATGATGATGCCATTGATCTCTTACAACGAATGCTAGCATTTGACCCAGCACGTCGATGCACAGCTGATGAAGCTCTCTTACACACCTATGTGAGCAATCCTTGCCATTTATGGTGTTGAAATAAGTTCAAGGTTTCAGTCAAACCTTATGTTCAGTCAAGTACATAGTGAATTCTGGTGCCAACAGTAACCCAATTGCCACATATGTACTTAGAACTCTGTGGGTCTGTGTGAAAATAGTGCCTGAGAAAAAATTTATGTACCCTTTTGTCAGTTGAAGTGAGGATCTTGTAAGAAGAACTACAACAAACAACTAAGAAACTAGAGTAATTCTGCAATCATAGTCATCATGTTGCAGACAGCCAATGGAATGTAATCAAAGAGATCTAATTCTATGCTCTCTGGACCTGAAGCTAGGATTTCTTTTCCCCAGATACTGCAAGAGTAATTACAATATACTGTAAGGAACTGGAGTAATCATGCAATCATATGGATCGTATTGCAGACATCCAACTGGAATGTAATCAAAGAGATCTAATCCTTTTCTCTCTGAACTGGAAGGTAGGATTGCTATTCCTCACAGATATGCACATCACCTGGGTGAATTTGGTCAGGTGGTTGAAGGTTCTAACACAGAGTCGCATTGCAGTTCAAGGGCATGAAAGTACCACAGGATGTGCCATCAATTGGCTCAGTGGGAAGAGCACCATCTGTGCTGCCTGACCATCCTGTCTGGAAGATCAGTGAGCCTGCCGTTGCACTTGGCCTGCTGGAGGTGGCTTTCCCCCTTTTAGTTTTGATAACTTGTCCTGGTTCTTGTTGATGGTAGTTACCGGATGGGAGATGAGATAGTTTGTGGATTTAATTTCTGTCTGTTGCATGTCATTTGTATACCATGCAGAGAGAGTTGGAGATGTCAACAACTCAAGTAGATGGTGGCAAGCAGAAGCTAGAGCTACTTTTGCAAAGAGAAGTAGAGCAACAGCAACAACAAAACCATATCAGAAAGTCACTGTTGAACAGGATGCCTGAGGCTCCTCAAGTTGTTCACCCAGTGCCGGCCTCCTCTGGTGTCCTGGTATGAGGGGATTTGTCCTCATTTTTTTGCATCTTATGGTTGTTGTCCATATGTTTCTAGCAGTTCATCTTTTAGAGACAGTTGTCTGAAAATTTTGGGAGTTACAACAACAAATCAGCTATGATTGCAATTGTCCACTGAGAAACATTCACATCCCATCTAACTCATCTCTGCAGGTCCCAAGAGAGATACAGTTCTTTCCTTGCACAATGTCAAGGGCAGTTGAGTCATCAGGGGCTTCTTTGGACAGTTTGCCATATAAGACAAAGAGTGTGGAGAGATCCATTGAAGATCAGGGAGAAGACCCAGATTGCCAAATACTGGAGAGTCATCCTACATGGGGTTCAAATGAGTCAGACATTTCCTGGGAGCCTGGCAGAGGATTCAGCAATGCATCAAACCTAGCAAATGGTGTGGGTGTGGCATGTAATAGACAGGTGGAAGGTGACCCACTGCCCAAACGGCAAAGGAAGATGATGATCAGGCATGCACATTTCCAAAGTAGTTCAGTTTACTGCTCTTTGCTGGTTGATATGGCCTGCTGAATTCCAGTCCATTAACTCATCCTCTGTGTCTGTGCTCTTTTTATTATGATGCAGGCAAGGTTCCCTTTGCATCGAGCTTGACCGAGGTCCTGAGATAGTTAGCAATAGCCGTCCTGTTGGAAGGTCAGGTAAGGGAAAATCTATGCTGAACAACAATGGACAACATGCTCAGGCAGGGAAAGGCAATGCAGGTGAGAGTCGGTCCCTCAGGGTGAGGCCAGACACAGAATGTTAACAGTTGGAGGCTGCTCCTATTATTCTGTTTGTAATTTAGCTTGTATATTGCATATCTGATTCTTCTGTAGAGCAGAGCATTCTCTGCTTCTTTTTTACAGCTACTTCATCGCAAGGAATAATCTATGTTCTCCTAATTACTCTGGAGCTTTTTTTCTATCTTATGGTGTGCCCTGTTCTGGGTAATACAATTAAATCATTTCCCCAGCTTGCCAGACTTCCAAATTACAGTTTCCAGTTTTACTCCTTTGCTGATGGGTGTGGTAGTGGCAATTTTGTACATGGCATTTGATATACGGTTGATTATCAGACATCCAGATCATGAATATGGATGGTGGGTTTATGTCTTCAAGAAAAAACATCTTGGCGTTAACAGTGCATCCTGATTGTTGAAAAATGTGTTGAAGGTCTACATAGTTTTAGGTTGTATGACAGCTTGCATTACTGGATGACAAACTTTTGAAAGGCTTCACCCAAACAGTTTCCAGGTTCATGCTTCATTTGCTTGCTTCCATATCATTCAAATGCTCAGCCACCTGCCTACATACTGGAATGTCATTGTGAGTTTGTATTAGAGTAGGTCCTCAAAAGATCATGTTCTCCATCTTGTTTTCTCTATATTTTCTTCTTCTTTTGTTGTTTGGTTAGCTTTTTTCTCTCAATTTGTGCAGTCTTTCTTCTTGGTTAGTTTTGGTCTGCTCCTTTTCCAGGTTTTGTTCAACCAGCAAGAGTAATGGCACAGCTGCTTTTGTGACAGAAATTAGTATGTTGATTCTGTTTGGGTTGACATAAATTGTAAGTGGAGAGAAGTTCTAGCATACCTAGTATGAAGATTTGGGTTTTGTTAGTTACCTCTGGATTGGGGATTTTAGCAAGAAATTCCTGAGCTGTACAAGTGGTGGATTTCCCTTACTCCCAAAGTTTTCCAGAGATACTAAGAGACTTGCATCATGTGGTTTGCTAATGCCCACAGTTTGTTTCATCTTATTTTGTGAGCTTTTTTTGTGTTTTTTCCTGTCTTTTTCTCTCTATTTTTTTCCCCTTCTATGTTATTATGTCATTAGTTGCTAGACAGTATGATGGCTCACTCTTCCCATTGCTTTTGGAATCACACCAGAAACTCAATGGCAGGTTAGTGATTACATTGGCCTGTAGCCTGTAGCCACTGTAGTGAGCTGATGAAATCAGTGAGAAGTTGTTATAGTTCCAACACTCACATACATGTTACTGTCGATGGTCCCTCAACAGGTGAGAGACTATCACTTTTGTTCATGCTGCTTGTTTTTATTGTTTCATGGTTCAAGTTCATCCCTTCTGTGTTGTTCCTTCTTCCCAGAACTGAAAGTCCTTATCTGGAGGTCTTTCTTTGACGTCAAAGAAAAGAGGAGGGATACTACACCCACTCAAAGAGTTGCAGGGGTTATAGGTGCAAAATCCCTTCCTCCCTTGAGTAGTAGGTGTAAGAACCTTCCCCCTCCTATGCCACTATGTATGTTCACTGAAATTTCAGTCAAAACAGAAGAGTGGGACACTCAGACATGGATTGATGTGCTAACTAGGCTGAAAAGCATGGCTTGTAAAGGCATGAAAACTCATCAACAAACCACTCATGCAAAACAAGGAAGTTACACAATACTAAAAAATATCTGTAAGACAGGAGAATCCCATTTCCATAAAATAATATCTATCATCAAGCTACCAACTTGCTATACGATTATCAGCAAATACAATCACAGCCAATCAGGGCTCACACATGTAATTACCAAAAGTCAGCATATCAGTCTCCATGAATTGTATACCGCTCCCACCATTTTGTTGGATCATGTATCTGTCACATGATTCAGTGAAAATGTTACTATGCACTGTTTTTTTTGGAACAAAAAGCACCAGCTGGTTTCTAACCAAGCTGCATTCATACTTGAGATGACAAATAGATTTCGAGAGAGGCTCTGCCATCACCATGTCATTCTTGTATGTACATTCACCGTGTCAGTGCCATCAAAGTTCCTGGACTTTTGGCAAATGTGGATAAGCACTGAGTGTGTATTGGTCATAAGATCGAATATCCCTCATAAGAATTGCGAAATCTCCATTCTCACGATAAAGAAAAGGCAAAGCAAGATTAACACTTCTTCAACCAAGAATCAAGAAATCTCCATTCTCACGATTAAGAAACGGCAAAGCAAGGTTAACACTTCTTCAACCGGCCACAGAGAATTCCAAAGAATGAAAGACAAAACAGAAAACAAAGGACCAAGAAACAAAAAACAAAAAAAACAAAAGCAGTATGAACAACAGTCTCACACCTGTTCAGGTACCATCAACAGTAGTGTGTATGATAGTGACTTCTCTATCACAACTTTCGCACTGACTTCATCAGCTCCCTACAGTGGGTAAAGGCCAGTGAAGACAGTAACCTGCATACCTAGTTTCTGCTGCAAATCTGGAAGCAACAGGAAGACTCCGCCATGCTACTGGCTAGCAACAAACAACACAAGGAGATAACAAAAAACCGGAAAACACAACAGGATAGACAAAACACATGGAAAAGGACAGCAGAGAAGAACAAAGAACAAGTGGGCTTACAAGAAGCTCCCCACTGACAAGACTTTATACAGAATCATTCGGAATACTCCAAATGGAATACTCCAATTCCAAAAAGGATATTTTCCTTATTGAGCAACCCTCTAGTGCTCTTTAATAGAATTGTTAGAGGGTAGCCTTTATTTTTCAGAAGGACAATAAGACTGACCATCTGAGAGACAAAGAACACTTTACAACCAAAAAGCCTCAGAAACCTGTAAAATTGACTATTGATAACTCCCAACTTAGCAGTAAGTGAGATATTGGAATGAAAACATGAGGCATATGAATCATTTCAATACCTGCATACTCTGGTTGAGAATGTTTGTCAAAGATATCACAGGATATGCCTTGAGGACTTTGTTTCACAGCTAGGTCCAAGAAGTTACAAGAGAAGCCTTTAGAAGTACAATTCAACTCACAAGATGTTGTTGGGTATATGCTGCCACTGAACCAGTCTTGGTCTAGGTACAAAAAGTCAAAATTCTCAAAGTCTGGAAAATCAGGAACAAAAAGATCATCCACAAACCTACAAACAAGGGACAAACTAAGAAGCACAACAGGACATTTGTTATTCTTCAAGAGATGCTTTAGGAAATCAAACTCATAGGAAAAGAAATAGAAATTAGCTAAACAGACCGCACAATTACTGCCCATGGGGATACCTATACATTGTCTATAAGCACAATGACCAAAACAAAGAAACAAATTATCTAGCAAGAAATCCAACCAAGAGATCAAATCTGAAGCCTCCACAACTTTAAAGTTATGAAGATTTTCAAAAAAAATTATCTCTTCTTTATTTTTCAGCCACAAAAACCTGAAGTTCCAAGCAGATCTTTAAACCAACAAAAACTTAAAACAATGAAGCTTCAACATCCAATGAAACACTTTATTGATCAGAACTTTCATACAAGCTTTTAGATCCATTCGGTCAATTTTAGTCTATAGAATCAAGAAATCAAAAGACTGAAACAGAAGTGGAGAAGTTTGATCAAATTCCGATCTTGAAAGATTAAGTTTTATTACATCCACTACTCTTGTAGAGTCATTGAGAATCCAACTACTAACAGAAGGAACATTTGCCTTTCTGCGTTTTGACACCCAAAGGTCATTGACTTTAGGGTAAACAGCTTTGTAGAAAGAACTTGTCCACTTAGAAACTTCAGTAAGAGAAGTAGAGCTGGCTGCACAAATAGATCTAGGTTTTATCAGATTTTTATTAAATTTCGAAACAGCACAAAGAAATGGAAGATGAGGGCCACAGTTTTTACCACTAAGCCTTATTACAAGAAAGATGAGATTTCAGGATTTCAGACTGGGCAAGATTGGAGACCACATATATACCAACTGGGGAATTAAGCTCAAAGAAAACTGAAGAAACATAAAACTTTTTACAAATAAACACACAATTATTACTACATTTATCCATGAAAGTAATAACTAAGGAACACTGGGTGATCCAAATCCCCTGAAGGTTGACAAAGATGACTTAGAAGAGGATTGAACCACAGAGAAAGAATGAGTCCTCTTCAGCACAAACAAAAGAACTTTGGCTTTCCATTCACTCAAGATCCCTTGAACAAGTTCTTCATGTATATCGACAAACTTCTTGAGACCTTTCTCAGTAGCTTCTTCAATAGACAAGTGAGGCAATAAAGCTCTTCTCAACTTTGTGCCTCAACGAAAAGTTCAATCATATAGAAATAAATACCACAAGGTGGCCACCTTAAGAGTGTAAAGTTATAATCAGATGGAATCCTCTAGACACCATAGATGTGTGCCTTGAATCTATCTAAGAAGTGAGACACTTTCAATCTTCAGTTAGCTTAAGGTATTTTGTAGTCTCACAGAATTTTCGACCTTTCTTTGATTAAGCTCAAAAGTTTACATGTTTGGGTGAAAGAATCACTACAACCTGAGAGAAATGGCATTGAAACTGGCAACAAAGGCCAGAAGACTCCTATTTTGCCTTGAGCTCTAACATGCACTGCAAGCCACTATGATACAATAGTACCAAAGCCAGACCAGTTACCCACAAAACTTTTCAAGCTAGGGCTAAACATTTTGGATTTAAGAAATCACCTCCCATCTTGAGGCTGAAAAAATGTGTTTGTTCTTCTCATACCAATGCCGATCCACAACTTTCCCAGCATGTGACTGTTCAACAGAAAAAGAGGTTAATTTACAATGTCAACGTTCCTTTACCGCTCAACTAGAAGTTGATTGAGATGCCTCCAAATGCATTCATCTGGAAGTTGAAGCTGTTTGCTCCAGTCTCTTGCATGGCACAATAAGGATGAGATTAGCAATTTCTACGCCACATTGTCCATACTCCAAAACCAAAGGAAACAGGAAAATACCTCATCCTTCTCAATTGTTGCATCTGCAATTGTCTGAATGTCCTCATGAACATCAAAGTGAAAGAGCTGCAAACATGCAACACCTCAGGATTCAAGAAGAGTTCAATGCTTTAATCGATCTGGTAAACTTAAATGGACTTGAATAAGGTATCACCTTGCAGCTGACTAGGCAAGACGAACATTGAATGTCATTCCAGATAGCCAAAAATTTCTGCCTGAAGACTACTTAGCAAAACCTATCCAGAGGACTTACAATCCAAACTGACTTACCAGCCCACTTTTACCTCTTGCCTTGTTAATGATAAGCTCATAAAAGGAGTGTTGCTACACATCCAACATTTCAAAAGCAACATTTGTCAGTTCATGTCCAACCCGCTGCCCATAGTAAGGGAAGTGCTCAGAGTTCTGAACAAGAATGAAAAAGGAACTCAGCCATACAATATCCACAATGATTATGGACGCAAAATCAAGCACAGAACTGTAACAGAAAGGGAGGAAATTAAAGGTGCAGCAAGTAGATATCTCTGCTACTACTTACATGAGGAATGATCAGATCTTCCTTGACATACAGCAAGTTTTCAACTGAAGCTGTATGGATTTCTTGAAACTCAGCTGCCAATTGATGCTGCACTGCTCGGAAGAACTCAGCAATGGAGTCTCCTTTCCTGACCTGCAAACCCAAAGGAACCAACCCAAGTTCAGAAACATTCAACCTGTAGAAATACAGATGAAAAAATCTGGACACCAGATTGACTTGAAAACCTGACTGACATGAGACAAGACTACAGAGAACTTGAAGCAAGCAATGCACTACATGCAGTAACAAGGTTAAGAGCCAGGAAAACCTGAAGGACACGCCGATGACCAGCACCATCCCAGTAACTATATGTTATCTCAAGAGGTTCATCTGCAAATATGAAACATGGAGAAATTCAAGACTTTGGAGCTTCATGGTCAGGTGTTGACATTGTACCCCAGTTTAGAACTTGAACAGCAACTGCAAACATGGTTCTCATGGAATCAGAAACTGAAAGAAAGATGGTGTTCTCAATTGGAATCACAGAATCATTGTAAGAAAAAGAAATCTTTCTAAAATATGAAAGCAATCTTCTTTCCACCCTTGTTTCAACCATAAAGCTTCACTCACATCACCAAAAGACAGTTCCTTCTAAAAGTTTTCTCCAACCTAATCTGCAACCACATCTCGTAAGACCCAGATTGTCCAGCGATAATGCAGTTCTGATCCAGACTGGATAAAAGAGGCTAGATTACGCAAAGAGGTTCATACTGGCCATTTTGAGGATTCCAGGGGACAGGAAGCTGCAGGGTGGGTGTTGAACCTGGGAATAGTTTAATCTAAGGCATCATATTTTTTGAATGTTCCTTTCATCTTCATGCATTGTTGTGTATGCCAAAGAAAAAAGTCTGAATTGTGTGCTTGATTCCTTTGCTGCCTACCATGTAGTCATTGAGATCTGATGCACAGGAACCACAGGAAAACACATGGCAGAGTGCAGTCTTGCTGTGCAGTTCCAAATGAGATCTGATTTCTTTTCTCATGAATCTGAGTTAAGGCTGAAAAGAAGTACTGTTACATTTTTTGTGGGTCTAGCAGCAATTGGAGGTGCTTTCAGATAGGCCAAAGGTCAGTTTGCTGCATCTGGTTGCTGATAGGCAGACCCGAGTTCTTCACAAGGAGCTGTGGTTAGCAGATGAAGCCACATCACAGCATCATGTTCAGTTCAGCTAGGCATCATCCATACCTCGTCTACATCATTCTCCACAAGCCATTGGTGTTGGTGGAAATCCATATCTTCAACTCCTCAAACTGTATCTTTCTCACTTTGTGGCTTTTGGAAATGCTGGCAAAGCACTCCCAGGATCATCAGGTAACTAAGGATTGTAGCTACCAGCTGACAGTGGAGTTGCATCTCATGGCAATATTTGAATCTCCACATTAATTGAATTTTGGCTCATTGATGATGATTCTTATCCCTTGCCATTGGTTGTGGGATTTCAGGCCACCATGGCATATTCAGCTGTCTTATCCTACATCCCACCAGGAAGTGACCTAACTAACTCATTGAAAGTTATAATCAAGTTTCTAAATTGCAACCTGTGATCTTCAATTACTGAGCATTTGGGGACATCACTGGTGACAGATTTAGGTTCAGTTTATTGTAGAAAGCCCATTGAGAGCCCAATTGGTCTTTTTGGATCACCTATGTCCTCACCACCAGGAAGTAGTATGCTCCCCTCGCCAACAAATCCCTATTCACAAACCTTGCAGAGACCTTTGTATTAGTTCCTGCTACGAGCTTTTCAATTGTGGCCCATAGGGACACCCTTCAGGAAGCTTTTGAAGGGTGGAGGTCTAGCTAGATTATTTGGAGCCCTGGAATATGGGTTTAGATGCAGCAAATGCAAGACACCTTGCCCAGTGGCATTGGCTGAAAGATTCAGACCATGTGCGGACTGAAGAGTCCCATAATGCAAGGTCACTGTCTCGTAATGTGTTTCAAAAAAGGGGAAGGGGCTAATGGGCACAGGGTTCATGGCCTAAGAACTTCAGGTCATGGGCTTGCAACAGATGTGTAGGTCAATAGCACACAGATCAATGGCAGGTAAGGGTTAAGAGGTTATATTATTTTCCTTTCTACTGATGAGGCCAAATTCATTGTGACCCAAATTGCAAACTAAGAACTGCAAATATTCCTCTCATTCTATGTCTGCAAAATGGTTTCATACTTTCATCTGCTCATATTTGGGAAGCATGTGATGTTGGTGGTAGGGTTAAGTATTGGCGAACTACCTTTTCTATACATCCTTGGTTACGCATTTTTTGGAAGTTGTGTTGAAATTTGTGCATATTGATCCAGAGGCAGTCCTTCAGATGACATATAAGGTGTGCATTGTTTTGTCCCTCCTGTTAAGAAAGTATGTTGCAGTACTATATCGAGGCAACATAGTAAAGATTACATAATCAAGAAAGTCTACAATCTATTTTGGACCTCTCTTGGTGATGAGCCTGTGTACCATTCATAATAGTGATACTGTCAGAAGAGCTAAGATGAAAAGTGCAGTTATCTATGACAGTCAGTCCTGTGAATCAAAATTCATTTTGGCCTCTACAAGCTTGTGACTTAGATTGATGGAGTACCTTCCAATTCTGCTGTAGATATCTGACTTATAATTTTCTTAATCAGGTTTTAAATGTACTAGCAAGATCAGAGCTTGTTGACCTTTCGAGAAAGGTGGAGCTGGCATATGCAACTCACATTTATGGCCACCCCACTCACTCCAGCAATGTCTTGCTTGACCTAACCCCTATCCTCCAGGAGCAACTCCAAATTCTAATCCTACACCTTCAACCTTGGAGAGCCTTTTCTTTCCTGTTATGATGATGTGTGTGATTATTGCTTTGGAGATCCACGGATCATTGTGATATATTGAGGAGAGCTATCTTATTGCTGCCAATTGCAGTCTTTTGGCTTCTTTCTATGGTTTCAAATTTGAGCCTAAAATGAAAAACCACCAAGCGTTCAAGGGTCAGGATGAATTTTATATGAATTTTTCAGCCAATCTGTGATTCATTTTGTCAGACATTCTGGAATGGTGATGTTATACCTGCGAGGTATTGGCATGTATGGAACTATGCACAAGTGATGAATCATAGGCTGACAGTTTTAGGATTTTGATCTATAGCTATAAATCTAGATATAGAGACCAATTTCAAATTGTCCAAATCAGCCCAATTTTTAGACTTATGTATTTTACACATTATTTTAGTAAGGCCAATTTTTATGTTTCCTTCTCATGAAATGTACTCAGATTCTTTGTATTCATTCAGCTTGTGCAGTTTTAAGGTTTGGGTCAGTATGTCAAACCATGCAGACTGACTCTGATTTCATGCTTAATCCATGCTATGGATAATTAGCATGCACAAGATGTAAATGAGAAGTGAAATGGGTTAGAAAAATGTGGAAGTATTTTTGCTCACTTGTATTGTTTCATGCATCCTGTCTTTCTTGTTTATGAGCCATATAACTGAATAATGAAGTTTCACTGTGCAACTTATTTGGTGATGGTCTGTGGGAGGGTGAAGGATTGGGAGGAAGGTGCAGGTATGAATGAGGAGCAAGAACATGGATATGGAATTCTTTTTCGATCATTGTCTTTCCATAGGAAACCTCCACAATTACATCTTTTCAACATGAGTGACAATGGTACCTTCTTCAGGTCAGTAACTCTATATAAACAATTTTGTGTCCCTTAATTTTGGGAGTGTGTCTTCCTGTGTGTTGTATATAAACCCCACACAATTGGATAGTTTGTCACCAAATAAATATATTCTCTAATTGTCTTGAATTCTCATTCCTCATTGTCTGTTCTTTTGTTATTACTTACATGGATAAGTATAGTAATAATTGTGTTTTTGTTTGTAAAAAGCTCTATGTTTCTTCAGTTTTCTTTGAGTTTAAATCCCCAGTTGGTACATATGTGATCTCAGATCTTGCCGAATGAGAAATTCTTTAAATCTCATCATTCTTGTAATAAGGCTCATAATTTTAGTGGTGGAAAGTATGGCCCTCCTCTTCTGTTTCTTTGTGATGTCTGGAAGTTCCATAAAAATCTGATTAAACTAAGATTTATTTGTGCAGCCAGTTCCACATCCCTTACTGAAGGTTCTTAGTGGCTTAGTTCTTTCTACAAAGCTATTTTTCCCACAGTTAAATACCTTTGGGTGTCAAAACTCAAAATGTTTCATGTTCCTTCTATTCGTAGTTGGATTCTTAATGACTCTACAGGAGTAGTGGAAGTGATATAATTCCTTACTCTTTTGAGAACAAAAGTTGATAAAGCTTCTCCATTCTTGTTTCAATTGTTTGATTTTTCAACTCGATACACTAAGATAGACCTGACAGATCTTAAAGATTGTATGAATGTTCTGATTAATAAAGTGTTTAATCAGATGTTTAAACTTCATCATTATAAGTTTTTGTTGGTTCAAAGCTTCAGGTATTTGTGGCTTAAGAACAAAGAAGAAATAAATTCGTTTGAAACTCTACATAGCTTTAAAGTTGTGGAGGCTTCAGACATAATCTCTGAGCTGGATTTGTTGTTACATAATTTGTTCTTCCAGACAATTGTGTTGTCTATATAGCTAATTTATATCTTTTTTCTATGAGTTCAATTTTCTCAAGCACCTCTTGAAGCACCTGTCCTGTTGTCCTTCATAGATTATCCCTTGTTTGTAGGTTTGTGGATGATCTTTTTGTTCCTGACTTTCCTGACTTTGAGAGTTCTATGTACCTAAACAAGATTCTTTTGGTGGTGGCATATTCCCAAAAACATCTTGTGAGTTGAATTGTACTTCTAAAGGCTTCTCTTGTAACTCCTTGGATCTAGCTGTGAAGCGAATTCATCAAGGTATATCCTGTGATATCTTTGATAAATTTCTCAACCAGAGTATGCAGGTATCAACATGATTTGTATGCCTCATGGTCATTCCAATATCTCTATTACTACCAAGTTTGGAGTTATCAACAGTCCATTTTACAGGTTTTTGAGGCTTTGTAGTTCTAAAGCTTTCTTTGTCTCTCAGATGGCCAATCTTATTGTCTGAAGAATAAAGGCTACCCTCTGTTAAAGAGCATCAGAGGGTTGCTCATATTTGGTGCTCTTGCTGCTATTTACATTTTATGGTGCTCACAGGAGGCATCTTTGTTGGACATTGTTGATCATGCTTGTGGAATTTTCACTCCTGGAGAGGTGGGTTTGGCTTATCTGACTTTGAGAAGAAGCTTCCAATTTTTTTCAGTTCGGATTTAGTTGAAAGGAGTTGTTTGTGGTTGTGTTGCTAACTTCAAAACTGCTGGAGACTGAAGATGGGTCTTCTTAACACTCTGGTTGTAGTTTGGACAGTCCACTTCCAGAGGTGGTTGCGGAGGTGGGAAGCTTGCATAAGATGTTGTGTTTACCTGAACATGGATTGGTTGCAGTTGGGCAAGACTTGATCATGGATGAAGCAGATGGATAGGGGACCACCAAGCTTGGGGCCTCTTTCAAGACCTCTTTTGGTCGCTGAATCGTAGGAGGATCTCTTCCCCCTCTCTCTAACTCCATTAATGTCAGGTGCAAATCTTCTTTGTTTGAGAGATTTATTTCCTTCAGATACCAGATTTCTGAAGGCAATTATTATTTAAGAATGCTTCTCATCCTTATAGTTTACCTGATGAACTGGTTGAGATTCTCAAGGTTAGAAGGCATTGCAGTGCCACCATCCCAAGTTACACAACAGTTTAGTGCTTTAAAGAAGTGGAACATAATAAAGTTTGTGCTCTGCAAGTCTTGCTGTTTGTTTAAGTACTTAATCTCTCATATTGGGCCTATCAAGTACATGGAAATCTTCAATACATGCAAACCTAATTTATGGGCTAGCTTACCTGATGAGGTTCTTGTATGGGTGTCGGAAAAGCGAAACTGCATGTCAATTGGTTGCACCTTACAATGGCTAGACCATTGCCTTTCTCTGTCAACTGCATATCATATTACTTTGCTTTACTCCTTCAGAGCCTTTTATCTTGCATGATTTTGTATCATGACCTATTCTGGGTATATTGAAGCCAACTGATGTGATTCATAATCTGGGCAAAGCAGGACATGGGGTGTCTGGGCGTTGTGGTTGGAAGAAGCAGTGTTGAGCAGCGAACACACTCTGCTCAGCAAGTGGCAACTCCCAATGTAGCAGGTGCACTACTTGTTTTTTGTCTACCATAATATTAGCAACAAGGGCACAAGCCTGCTTCATTCCTCCTTTCCAATATTTCCCAAAATGTCTAAGCATGGTATATTGCTCCTTGTCATAAACTGTTGTATCACTTGCCAAGCTGTGAAACCACATTCTGAGTTCGTTTTAGTGCATGAACCCCAACTGGCTAATTCTATGTGGATGAGTTGTCAAATCCTTGAAATCAAGAGAATTTTTTTCTTAACAAGCCTTCTGATGAGGTTGTGAGCCAACCACTTTCAGATAAACAGTAAGTGACTGAGCATGTGGTTTTGCAGGTTTTTCTTTGGGTGGCTTTGGTCTTGGTGAAGCTACAGAGGACCGAGGCCCTCTTCTAGAAGCTAGCACTGTAGTTCTTTATCTTTGTTATATGATCCACCTTCACTTCTCTCACACATGCTTCTTTCTTTTCTAAGTTCATTCATCAGTCACCTGCTTCTATGTCATTGTTGTATCAGCCTTTTTCTTCTAGAAAAAAGTGGCAATTAAATTCTATCTGGTGATGTAAAAGGCAAGCTTACCAATGGAGAAGCCTTGCCATGTTAGTGGGCTGGGAATACCAGGTACCAACCTTCCAATCTCCAATTTTGTGCATCTTTAGTTCATAGTGTACTTTAGTTTGACATGGTCATGGTGGCAAATATGGGCTGAATTCCTTTATTGCAACTGCTATGCTTTCTTAGCATTGTATGTTGTAGTACTATCTTGGTCAGTTTTTTCAAGTTATGGTTATCAAAGTAAAAGTACTGATTGTTTTTTCTGGGAATCTGTTCAGAGGAGGTGCTGCAGGCGGTTACTGCTGGTGTTGATTTGTTTGACAGCACGTATCCTTCAATTTTGTAGTGCAATTTGACATGAGAAAGGAAATGTTTCTAGATGACTGGGTGGATGACTCTGGTCTTTTGTTGCTTTTGTCTGTGCATATTCTGTTACTGTGTGGCAAACTAGATTTGGTTTGGAATCCTAAAAATCAATTGGAAGGTTGTTAAAAGTTCTCCTCTAAAGAATCTTATAGGAGTTCACAATAGACCTGACAGCTCCACTGTACAGGGTAATCCATCACAGTGTTCTCAAGAGGAAATCCTTGTCTAAAGTAATTTTCCTTAACTTTCACTCAGACACCTTCACATGCTTGTAATGGGGGGCTATGCCATGATCTTTCTTGTCACAATGGAGGACATCCTTGGGGGCTTTGCCAATAAATAGTCCACCCTAGACTGCTCAGATCCCATGAGTGAATGGTGACTGTCAAATCTTGGCAATTGAATGATGCTGGGCTTATGTTCATATGTGATTGAAAGTGTATTTGACGCATTGGGAACTTCACAGAGCTACTCACTGTAATATTTGTTTGTTTTACAAACAGATCAAGTTCCTGGAGTGGGCAGACGACCTGCAGATGCATCACTTGAAGGGATATGGAGGTCCTCTCAACTATCACATGGGGGTGCCCCTGCTCGAGGACGTTGTTCAAAGCATGGATCGTGCAATGGCAACTCTGAAAGGTCTGTCAACCTCTTGGTGCTTCCTATTGCTCGGAAAGAAAAAATTAAACAGAAAAATTCATCTAAATTCAATTTCAATTCAACAATTGAATTAAAATTCAATTCAATTCAATTCAATTCAAATTTAATCAAAGACAAATGGGATGCAAATTGTTAGAGAATGTATTCAAAATCTTCATGCCTTTTCATTTGGGAATGGGCTAAATAAATTTTAGTTTGGAACTGTCATGTCATTAAATGTAGAGATAATAATTTTATTGTAATCAATTTTATTTTTTAAAATAATATGTTAGGTTCAATTTTGAATTTTGAATGTTCATTAGATTTAATAATTGAAAGCTTTTTTTGAAAGATAAAATCGTGCAAATTTGACTATATGTCATTTTGTTCCATTCATATTTTTGGCATTCTTTATTTGCTAGGCAGAATGCCAACCATTCAATTGTGTTATCTATAATTTCTTTCCATAATTTGTTGAACATTCTCATAACGAATATTTCATCAAATCTATCTTTTTTTTCCTGAGTTTGATATCTTCCATTTATCAAAGCTGCATGATGGATAATTTTAGGAAATATAATTTCTGTTACTATGTCATTGGGTAAGAATTTGATAAATGTTTCGGCCATCAATTTAATCTGAAATTATCAGTGTAACATTGACTTTCCTTCAAACAGCGAGCAAGGATAAACTGCCTTCCTCGCCCTTATAATTGCACATTTTTTTCTCTATTTTTTTTGTGAAAGCATTGCAACCAACCATCAATTAATATTGATGCATGTCACCCATAGGTTGGTATGAATTGACTCTTGTGTTGTGTGGAATGATAGTTTTTTTCTTGAGGTGAAGAGGGCCTTTCTATGTTTTCTTGCACCTACAAATGGATCAGTGATTATATCTTAAATCTTGCTCCTGTATCAAGTGCATGTCATATTATTCCTGTTGGCCGGGATTCCAATTGTGACTAAGTGACAAGGAAGGGGTGCTTCTAATTCATGGTGTGTGGTTTCTGTTGAATTTGAACTGAAATTGCTTTTGACAGTTATGCTAGATCTATACAGTTATGTACTTGCTTGTGATGTAAACCAAAATAGTCCATAACAAATCTACCAGTGTGTAGTTCCTTATGCAAACACATAGGAGTATGTAGCATAAAACTGCAACTTGAGATAAATTGTGTGTATCAGATGCATGATAGGTAGTAGGCAATGAGTTCAATGTGAATTTTATGTTTTCACATACCATACAAGTCCAATGTTCCATCCCAGCTGCACATATATGGATATGCAATCTAAAGTGGAGATGCTACTTCACACGATGAAGGACCTTCTGCCAAGCCTCTTTGGACAGTACCAAAGTAGAGGCTGCAAGATCACTTTTGAGTTCTTTTGTGGAGGTCCAAAATCCTCTTGTATGCTATCAAGGAATTGATTGGTCTTTCTCTTCCCTCCCTCTCTCCTTTGCGTTTTATTGGTTACCTCATAGGCCATCCTTGCAAATTTCTTTTTTGAAGTGTCTTTCTGTTTTGATGATGACAAAGCGTTGTTAAATGATTGTGTTGGATACATCTTTTCTTCTTTAGTTTATTGAGCTTCTTGGATGGATAGGAAGCTTCTAGAAAATGCTGAAAAACCTAGAACCATGTAATATTGTGTGCCAGGGAAGCCCTTTGTTGTGAGTAAGTATTTTGTGCCTGGGCCTATGTTATGGACATTGGCAACCAACTTGTTTGAGAGTTGAGTGGATATTGTGCTGTAGTGTTTTACCTTCCAAAGCTTAGTGGTGGCCAACCATGATGGGTAATAAAGTGATCGTGAAGATGGTTGTTTTGAATGTCTTCTGATGCGAATCTGTGCAGCACTCTAGAAGGCCATCATGTACCACAGACAGCTGGAAAGTGGTGTAATAATGGCTTCAGAAGTACTTCTGGTTGTGTGTTATGACAGATTGGATGCATTGCTCAGAGTTCTATCTGAGGCCCAAGTTTCTATAGATCTGCATGATATCTATTATGAGAATCTGATGATGCATCCAAGTGAGTTCATTTTCCCCTGTACACTCACATAGAGCACCATAGGCTATACAATTATCTTCAATTTTGTGGCCACCAACTCAGGGTAGGGATAAAGCTTGGAAGGAACCATGGTACTAAGTACCTTTCCAATCAAGGTTGCATATTTAGACTGTAGTGGATGCTGCACAGTGGTTTGATTCACTTAAGGTACTGGATGTGGTTGTTTCTGGAAAGCAAGTGCTGGCTCTATGTAGTTTGGACAATGAATATTTCAAAAGTTTCAAAACAGTCTACAAAGAAGTTTGGGATGCATGAATCCATATCACGGTAGCTCAATTTGGAGGATGCTGAAAAGAGCACTACTCAGTCACCTACAAACAGTGAGGGAGCTGAGTCCCAATTGCATGCTCTGGAAGTCTTCACTGAAGCTCTCTGGGGAAAGTGTACTTGAAATGGACAACTCTGGCCTGGTATGCTTGTTTCATACAAAATATTATTAGTTAGGCAATAGATTTCTTGTTGTTACTACATACTATGCTCAAGCGGAGATGGAAGAAAGCTTCAGCTCCTCACCTTGTCATCTGCAAGACTGAAAGAAGTGGAAAAGAGAAGAACTTACCAAAAAAAACAAACCTATTGGAAAGAAAAAGAAAAAAATCAAATGAGAAAAAATGAAAATCCACATACCAAACCCAAAAAATTAAAAATGCCCCCAAAAAAGTTACAAACCCACAGACCACCCCAAAAGCCACAAAAAAGGGGAAGGGGTGGGGAGCTCCAAAAATCTGCCTCATCTCTAGTTTTTCAAAGCTGACCCCCAATTTCATCCCTAGTTCAGCAGACTTTCCGGACAACATGAAACTGAGGATGAAACAAAGAACTGCAGTCTAGATGGGGGGCCAACTGGGCGTGACTTTACCCATAATTTTATTAGGCAGTCCTCATTCCATAGATGAGAAAACTATTTGTGTATTAAAGATAACAAAGAGTGTTAGGAGATGTTAGGATGGTGTTAAGAGATCCTCTACGCATTGTGTTTTGAAATCTGAAATTTTACAGATTTGCATAATTGATCAACAACACATTGATTGTATTTATGCAACAATTGTTCATGATCACTGTTGGGTACGAGTTAAGAAATAAGAAATATATTAGAGTGTTCCATAACTAGATGAGATAAAAAAAAAACCTGTAAAAAAGTACATTAGCCTTCAAGGGGGTATCAAACTCAGAAATGCATCACTTTTTGTGCCAAACTGAGTTTGATCCGGTTCTGACCCCGTCTTTCCTTTTTCCTGAGTGCTTCCACTGCTGCTACGTATGTTTTCACTACTCCTACATGTACAACTACTATAATTACCTCGAACCTTGTGCATTAAATGTTGACTTTCATCATTTTATACCTAGATGATATAAAACTTCCTTACTTTGTGGACCTCACTTAAAGAGGGGATAGGGGCAATGTTTTTTGAAAAGTCCAAGTAGTTGCCAATGTGGCTACACAACTCAGACATAAAATAGCAAAGGTGGCCATTTTTTTTCTAAGGTGGAGCCACGTTGGCGAATTTATTGGGTTTAGAGTGGCTATGGTGGCGAGTCATCACTTGCAAATGTCTGCAAAATGGCAACAATCATAGGAAGCCCAATTGAACAATTTGGCAACATTTATGTGAAGAGGGGAGTGCATTTGGCTACAAGGGAATATTAATTCTAGTTTTAGATCTAAGAGAACACTAATTTGCTAGTCCAATGGTTGCAATTCTAGTTCTAGATCTATGAAAACACTAGTTCCAGTTTTGGATCTAAAAGAACAATAATTCCATAGTCTAATTACACAAAGTTAAATTTTGAAATAGATTGAAATTCAAAGTCCATGTGAATTGAATCACAAAATCTACATTTGAAAGGGACTTCAAAATGTGTGATAAACAAACAACATTTATGTTACAAAATTTTCTTACATCCTTATATGGTCTATAAATGCAAATTTGTAGTCCAAAAAATCTCTACAAAACCTTCCAACTTCCAAGAGTTGGTTGTCAACTATGCATTTGCACAATAACACACCTTGTCTTGCCATTTGGCAATGGCTTGGTCATATGAAATTTTTTGTAAAATAAAGAACTGTTGATTATGGAACCTAATGCACAAATCAAAATGTGTGCTCAAACAATTGTGTAATTTGTTTTTCATGAAGGCAACAATGTTAAATGTCTACTTGTTTTCAACAAACCCAATAACTTGGACAACAGTAATTTCGGTCAATTTTATATATTTTGAAAGGTTGAGGTTGAGGACAACAAATGTGGAGATTTTGCACCAATGCTTTGTAAGGGGATTGAACTAGTTTTTTTCATGCAATGTTGCTTTAGAATTATGCAACATAGCCATCTTGAAATGACTAGATTGCAAATCAAGCATGTGAGCTAAAAGCAATGGAAGAACATCTTGGTCCAATCCACCAATCTTACAAGGGTTACAAAAAGTCGTTTTCAACATGCTAAGGTAAGAAAATAAAATCTTTTCCATAGCTATTGAATTAGTAGCCCAATATTGTGGGTACACCACACCCAATGTAGTCATGATTTCCTATTATGGGAATCATATCTCAAGCTTTGAGATAAGTCCTCAAGTTGTCCCCTCACATTCTTCCTTGACCTTGTTCACTGCCATGTCAAAAACAACTTTAATGATAGGTTAAAGAGTTGTTGCACCCTCAAGAACTATAAATATAGGGTATTTGTGTCCAAAGAAAAATAAAGCAAGGTATTCTACATCCTTTTCATCATTCAAGTTACAAAACCACAACTTCAACATTGTTACATTTATCAAGTTTCCAATTGCATTGGAATCATCAAAGGCAACATCCTCAAACTTGGTAAAAGAATGACAATATAACATACAATTCAAGTTGGGCCAACTTGATAGCTTCCACAAGATCACATACAAAAACATCTTGGCCTTGTGCAATCTTGATGAGCTTATGAACACACTCAAATAGTGGCAATAAACATGGCAACCCCAAAATCAACTCCATGTCACATAAAACATTTAAGTTTTTGCTGGTAGTATCACTTTTTGGACTTTCGGCCTGCATTTTCACAATGAAAAGCTAATATTGAGAATAGATTAGTTTTGAAAGAAGAAGCATCAAGATCTAATGGGTCTTGACATTTCGTAAAATCTTGTTGCCCTTGGTGTTGAAAAGATTCACAAGCTTTTGGAATTCTGTAAATTTTTTCAGATTGTGAAAAAAACAAACATACATGTTTTGTGTAGGATATCTTCCAATCAATGCACTAGATGGACATTTGACAAGGTGATGACCGCCAAGTTGGTTTGGTGGGCAAAACAATGCATTCCAATGATGAATGGAATAACCTTATTTTTTATTTATATGGTCATGCTTATTTGGTGGCCTTGGAAGACATTGGACCCATCACAATCAATGTTCACCAACTTTCTAGCTAGTTTTTCCACCCTTAAACCACCAAAATCCAACATACACTTAACCATCAAAGAAAATAAACTATTAGAAGTGGTAGACAAACTTATTATTTCAACACATAAGAGGATGGGAATACGCCTCCATTTTTGCACCATATACAAAAGGATTAACAACCACTATGTGTTATCGATCGTGGTGACTTCATCAACACTAACTACAATGAAGGGGACAGTAGCAAATGCTACTTTTGTAACTTCCAACAATACAACATGCATGTCCTCTGCCATTTCCCACCCTAATGTTTTACACCAATGTTTTTTGGAAACACTTTTGACCTTCAAAAGCTGAAATTGATCTTTTAGGTCTTTATAATCTGTCATGGGACGTCCATAAGTAAGAAGATGAAAAATAGCCACAAATCGCATGTATTTTCATTTATGTTCAAAGGGCACATCTACTTGGAATTGGTTCAAAATAAATGGGCGGTCATTGGTAGTGTAAAGACGTTCATTCTGAACATGTACATAATTTTTGTTGAAGTAGAATGATCCTACATCAAACACTAGGCATCGACACTTTCGCTTTTCGATGACCTTAGTGTTTCAACAAACTAACAAGCTTGGTCGCTAGGAGCTTTTATTTCCCTTCAATAGATGTGTAAACCTGACATCAAACTTGTTGTGTTTCACCCTTTTCATCAAACATAGATTCTACCCATGGTAGCTTGGTCATCCAAGTATCTTGGAATTTCCTGGATCCTTCATGTAACTTATGTTTCTTTTTTTGTTCATCTTTTTTGGCCATCTCTAATTCAATCTTAGAAGCTGAATCGTGATTAAACACAACACATCTAGATCCAAGGTTTAGGGAAGCAAGTGATGCAAATTGTGAAAATGATGCACTAGTTGTTGACTCTTGAGTAAGGTTGCGGACAAGGAAAATCGGGTAGAATTAGAAATTCTTTGGCATTTCCAAAGGAACTGTAATCACACTATAGATTGTAGTTGATCAAACCTCAAGGTAGAAACCTTAAACTTTAAATTCAAAGAAATTACAATGTTAAATAAACCCTAAACCATTAAGCAACGACACATTTTAGAGACATGAAAAACTCACAATAAGTTTGGAAAAAGAAAAATTCTTAACGTCTTTGAGGATTGAGGAATCAACAATGAACATGGAAAAAAATATTACATGTAGGTTGTGAGGTAACTTCATGAATAATAATTAATAAGTTCAAGAGATTAAAATCCATAATGTCTCAAAAGAAATTCAATGGAATTCTTTGGAGCAATTACATGCCCACCGTCGATCAACCAATGATTAAGCCAAGCTTCCACCTCGTAGACTATAGTAATACAACAAATCTTTGGTTTTCCAAATTCTGATGCAATATTCATGAATCATCAACCCCCGGGCCCCATCTTTCAGAATCCATCCCCTATAATCATTTTGAAAAATCTAATATTATAAAATCCCATCATAATGCATCATGAATCTTTAGAAGTTTCTAGTACTACTAATTTTTAAACATAGTGCTGGCAAATTCTTCCTCCCCTTGCATTGCCATTGCTGATGATGTACATAGGACACAAGAAGCAAAGGTGGCAAAAAACTCATGCTAGTAGGGTGTAGCGATGGTGAACAATGGTTAACGATGTGATAGTGATAAACGATTTAGGGTTTTGATTGGGATGTAGGGTGACGATCTAGCCACTTGATGCTCATCGCATTAGATAAGAATTTCTAATTTTACCCCTAGATTTTACAAAGGCCGTGTTACATTGACTTATAATTTTTCACCTTTTGATGATTTTTTGCCCCAAAAAAATGATGGATAGGGGGTGAAAACAGGCCAAAGACAAGGTGAAGACATGATTACTTTAAGGAAAACTCTATTAAGTCACTAAAATGGAAATCTCTATGGTCTTCTATTTTATTAGTGTATTAGGGGTGTCCAGATTGTTGTTTTCTTTCATGACATGTGTTCTCAAGCTTTTATTTGCCTTGTACTTCTAGTGATGGGTTCCCATCCCTGGGTTTTTAATATACAGGTTCTTTCTTCATCAACATGATGCAAATTGCAATATATTACAATAAAGAGAGAAAGTAACATCTACAAAGAAAATGGGTATATCGCATCAAGCAAATACGAAATAAAGACATGAAATTCAAAACTAACTAGTTCAAGTGGGTCAACCCTTGAAGTTGTAGGAGGAACTCAAAGAGACAAGAATTGTCACCACATGGATGTATGTCAAGACATCCTTCCACAATGGGAGACTAAAGAAGAAAATGTACTTTAAACAATTCTAACACTTAAAAGTACCAAGTAAAGAAGATGAATTTATGGGGAATAAAAAACAAGATGCCAAAAGTGGATTTGTATACTGAAGTACCAACATACAATAGAAAACAGAATTTTGCCACAAGCACTCAAATTTGGCAACTCTGCAACTTTTGAAATGCTCTTTAGGCTAACCCAATTGTACAATCAAAATGAAAATGCTAAACCTAAGGATAACTTCCAAATATTTTTACAGTTAAAGATTGAGAACTGTAACTTGATGACATCCTCATCCATCACAAGACACACAATTTGAGCATTCTGAGGGGAAGTTGGGATGCTAGACTTACAGTGCAGATCTCAAATCACGGAAGGGCATGTACTCAGGCCCTTCTCCTATACCTATGGTCCTCATACGTAGGAAAAGGGCCTAGTTTAAGAACATTTCATAGCAGAGAAGGGTTTATGTTTGGATCATTTTGAGGCCTGTCCTAAAGATAGACATTCCTTCTCTTGGGCAAAGAAACTACAAATTTTGTGTTTTGGATTTTTCAAATCTCTTATGGCAGCTGCCTTCCTCTTATTTGTAGACAGCAAAGTACTCACTCTCCTTTTGCTCTCTACCTCTTATTTTTTTCCTGCCCTAAAGCATGGTAATCTCTCTCCTTTTCTACTATCTTCCTCTCATTTTTTTCGTGCCACTAGAGCATCATATTCTCTCCTATGTGCATTATCCTTTTTTGTATTATTTTGGAGTTATCCACAAAATTGTTGGTGCTGGCTGGACTCCATACATTAAAAAAAAAGGATTCAGTTTTATAAATGTGGCAAATTTTTTTTCTTGAAATAACATATTTTACACTAAATTATTATTACTATTTTTGTCTCAAAGTTTTTTCCCTCAAAGTTTTTCCCCTCAAAGTTTCTTTCCACAAAATAGAAGAAATTCTCCACAAAAAAAAACAAAAAAAACAGCAATCCCATAATTCTGATCAGATAATATAGATTGTTTTGCATAGGTAATAAAGTTGTACTTCAAGTCATTCAATTTAAATACTTCTGCTGTCCACTTTTGAATTTTCATTCATTCAATTTTACCTTCTTACTTTGAATTTTCAAAACCACTTATTTTCTAAACAAATAGAAATCATGAAAAATAAAATTAAAAATAAAAATCGCATAATTGTCTAATGGCTCTGCCTGCCCTTTATGGCAAGTTCAAACGAGGTAGAGTTTAAAATAATGAAATGTTCGGTGTTTTCCAAAAATGAACTCACACATCACAATAACACCTGACCAGACCACTCTCCATAATGTGGGACCACATGAAACTATAGTTACATTGTTCCATACCATAGTGCCTTGGCAGCTTTGACACTAATTATATTATCTGCAAAAATATAATATTTATTTTATGGCAAGTTCAAACTTCAAACTAGCCATAGTTAAAATAGGAAATATTAAATGTTCTCAAAAAATGAACCCACTCATCACAGTAACACCTAAACACTCCTCAAAATGTGGGACCAAATGAAAACTAAATTGGTTCCATGCCATGGTAGTACCTTGATAGTGAGATGGTTAAATTATTTTGTGTGGCATAATAATTTTATTATAATTAATTTTTTTAATTATATGTCATTTTGTTTCATTAATATTTTTTTTACATTCTTGATTTGTTAGGCAAAATGCCATTGAAAGTTCAATTTATTAAAAAAGATTATAATAAGGTTTTTTTTTTAAAAAGACAAACAAAGGGTGTAAGACAAACAACAAAATACAAATAGACAAAAAATTGAATGAGTGCAGACAAAGAATAAGATACAAACAGATCAATCAATAAATTAAATTAAATTAAATTGATTTATAATGAATTATAATTTGAAATGATTTTGAAAATGTTGTAGTGACGATCACCATCCTGTATAAACCAGTTCCAATGAAACATGGTGGCTGGAATTATTTGCAAAAAATGTTGAAACTTTCACAAAATATTTTTTTCCAAAGATATATATTTTGGAATATTGAGGGGATAATCTATTTTTAGACATGGAATTTTCGAAATTAATTAATTAATTATTCGACAGACATGTGTTGAAGCTGCCTCTATACTACAGTCAGTAAAGACAGAGTCAAAAATAGATAGAGGATGAATGACATCTGTTCATCATGGATGAGAAAATATGAGAGAGACAGAAAGAGGAGGGGCGGGGGGGGTGGGGTCGCGGGGGGAAAACGAGAGGAGAGAGATGGGTCGCGCACATGATTGTGAAAACCTTGGCTTCTGCCTGCCTTCTGCTTGAAATTCGCTGGCAGAAATGCAGGCAGGCCGTTTCCATGCTCCTGTTTCAACTCATTAAATTTCTTCCGCGTTTTGTGTGCTTTGGATTGAACTTGAGCCCAAGCGCACGGAGGGGTCGATGGAAAATGCCTCCTCAATCTTCAATAAAATTTCTTGCCACTGCTGCTGTGTCAAGCTGTTCATGCCATTGGCAGGAAATTAATCCTCAAACAAATCCATCAACAATGCTGTAGGATCATTTTTTCAATCTCTCTTGGATTTGGGTGGAGCTGGATGTGCTGTGTGAGGCACAATGAACAAGGCCTCAATGAACAAGGGAAGTGAAGAGCTGGAACCCATCATCGTCAGGGACAGGAAACTTGGCTCTTAAGACGGTTCCATGGTGAGAAAGACAGAAGAAAATGTGATTCAAAGAAAAAACTTGAGAAACACAGTGCCTGTATTGTGTGCAGTGAGGAAATGGCTATGGAATGCAAGCAGGTGAGCACGGGTGAGCACGAAGGTGAACGGTGAAACTCGTGAGAGGCTCGGGCAGAGTGCTAAATGGTGCGCCGCAGTTCGTGGGCAGGCCGGAAGGGGAGCTACAGTGGCAGGCAGACGTCGGCCGGGTGCGGCCGAGCAGAACGTCGGGATTTTCCGCCTGCCAGGTTTTGTGGCCGATCGAGGGCCGATCTGCTTCTCGAGCGGCACTCTGCCGCACTTCTTCCCTCATGTGCGCGACCCAAGAGAAGGTGTAGCGATGGAAGAGAGAGACTTCCAGTGCGCGACGGAGTTCGGGAAGTACCAGACAAGAAGATGAAGACGACGATGACGATGACGAAGAGCAAGCTCTAAGTCACACGAAGAAAAGAAAACGCGCAATCTACATCTTGCAGGATGTTGTCGATTTCGCCATGACCACGGAGGAGGGAGGAGGAGGAGCAGCGAACAAACACCATGTATACGGATTCAGAGCATTTCACTCCGTGAGCACCATGTCCCCAGTTCTGGAGTGAAAGCCGCATGATTCTCGTCTCGTCTCGTCGGGTTTCATTTTTCTTTTCTGTGAATGATGGAAGGAGGTAGCCAAGTCAGTCGCCCTACATTTCACAAGCTCGACTCACACAACTCTCGCTTCACTCAACATTTCAGATGAAACCGAAGAGAAAGCTCCATTGCAAAGAAAATGGCATGGCGATAGAAAAATATACACCAGTGCTAGCTGCAGATGTTCATTACCATTGCAAATGCAAAGGAAACTTCAAGATAAATCAGCTTTCTGATCTCAAACTCTCAGCTCTTCAGATCATATATGTAACTCTTTCAGGGCCTAATATGCAAAAACCCAAAGTCAAACTGCGCCGATCAACAAGAGGCCACGAAAACTCTGCTAAAAAAAAAAAACAAAAGTAAAGAATGGGTTATACAATACTAGATCCGAATGCCGTCTGGGAAGAAGCAGCAGCTCTTTCGGATTACTTACGCCGACACCTGTTCAGCATCCTCTTGTTGTTCTACACTGTTCATCGGTCGTTCTTCGGAGGAACTGTCTCCAGGAACTACCTGAACGATGGGACCGGACTGCAGATGATGATTTTCTGACAACAAATAGCTTCCTGATTTTTTGTCGCAATTGTAGACGGAGATTGAGTGAATGGTCCACCTTCAGGGACACGGAACAGTCATCCACCCACTGTTCCCAGCTTCGCAGTATTCTTCCAAGACCCCCAAAAAAAGAGGAAAAAAAGAAAGAGTTTTGTAAATTTCTGTTGAAATTCTCTCCCCGTGCCGTTTCTGGGTGCATTGTGGAAGGATCCCATTTCAGCATTATTCCTGAAGAACGAATCGTAGATGTCGGCTCTAATATTATCAATAATGTGTCCAGTTTGCAGCACATAGATGGTGGGGTCAAGAAACCACCACCGAAGAGAACCTTTTGTCCCGGTTATCCGGAGATGTTGCACCCCAAAAACCATCTCTCGTGGAGGTCGTGGGCATTTTTTTTAATGGGAATTACAACAACAATCCTCTTGCAGCAGCTCCCGTCGAGTCTTCTTCATGCGCCCTCGCTTTCGGCTGGCCTCATAAATCTCGCAAAAGCATGATTCTGGACAGTACAATCAATCAGGTAGGTTACTGGCGGAGAGCTTCGTCTTAAAGCTGGCCGGTTTTTTCTTTCCGGGTTCTTGTCACAAACATAGCTTTCTAAATCAGTTTTCCAAACAGGTTGGAAGCGCAGCAGCAACCCCAGGCTCACAATCACTGTGAAGAAGTGTGCAAGGTTGCGAGCTGAAACTCGAATCCGTGGTTTGAAACTAAAAGGATCCAAGCTTGTATCGTCGGTTTGATTGATTGCAGCCATAGGTTCTAACTACAACAACATACTTTCAGGATGCTCATGGTTTGAACTAGTACTACCTAGTATGCTTGTGAAAGAGGGGAGCTCTGTAAAGTTTCTGGAAATTTGGGGAGTGAAATTGTTACAGGAGTGGGTTGGTGCTGGAGAGGCGCGCAGGAAGTGGGGTGACGTTGGTGGAGGAAATTCAAGGAGCTATGTGCACATGACAGAAGAGGTGGCAGATGGGTGCGGATCAGAAACAGTTGGAAGCTTGGATATTGGGAGTGAGAACGTTGGGGTGAGGAGGAGGAAGGAAAGTTGAGAGACAGACAGACAGACAGAAACACAGGGAGAGGGAGAGGGAGAGAGATAGAGATGGGACTGGAGCAGACGACTACATGGGCTGTGGCAACCGTCTGTACTATCTTCGTGGTGGCATCTCTGCTAGTGGAGGCTGGCATCAATCAACTGGGGAAAGTGAGTTGGCTTGTTTCCGTCTCTGTGTGTCTTTCTCACCCTCTTGAACAGATTCATCAACCAAGAGAATGGTAGATCTAACTGCGAAACAGAATCCCCGAGAGATTGCAATCAGTATTTTCTCAATCCATCTATGCATTCAAAATAGTAGTGAGCAGCTATGAGGAGCTTTGAGGAGTTCTGGTTTCGTTCAATTGCTGTTTGCAAGCTCCCCCATCGTTGAGATATTGCAAGAAACTTTGTGTTTGAAATCTTGAGCTTATGATTCTGAGACTCTGGGATTCTCTGCCAACCAGTTCTTGTTAGTTTGGTGTTTCCCCTGCTCACATAAGGTGATTTGCTGAACTGGTCTTCTTTATTGTGATAGACAAAGTACACCCATGCTGCTGCTGCATCATGCCTTATGTAGTTGCAAAATAGCATTACTTTCTGTTTCTCTGGCTCCTTTTTGTGGAGAAACCTGATTAGATCCATTTTGGTGGTGGTGTTATTCACTGGCTGATGAAGCAATGTTTTGTGGGATGCTTTTTTTCTTTGATTTGGTGGCAGTGGCTGAAGAGGAAAAACATGAAACCACTCGTCCACACTTTGGAGAAGATAAAAGATGGTGCACTTATGGATCATATCCTCTTGACCCTACTTTTTGCATCTCTGGTTGCAAAACTATGGTGAAGGGATTGATAACCCTGTGTCAGTAACTCTGAATTAGCTGTGCTCTGGTTTCATTTTATGTGATTGAATGCAAGAATTGGTGTGTGCAAAGGCTCTCAGTGTGACCTCTGTCTGGGGGGTGGTATAGAGTTGATGGTGCTTGGATTCATCTCTCTGCTGCTCACGGTTTTTCAGCCAGTCGTGGCTTCACTTTGCATGTCTGAGAGGTTGAACAAGAGCATGCTGCCATGTGCTTATGACACAAATGCAAATGAGACATCAACTTGTGCAGCGGTAGAGATTCTGTCTCTGATGTTGTGTGGATGTGTGTGTGTGTGTTTTTTGCTTGTTCTCAATCTCATTCATGTTTCTTTTCCTGGCTTTCACATACTTAGAATGTTACTCATTGGGAAAAGAACACAATCTGCAGGGGGAGGTCCAAATCATCTCAGTGGAGAGCTTACATCAGATACACCTGTTCATATTTGTGCTCGCAATAGTCCATGTGTGCTACAGCTGCATCACTGTCCTTCTTGGTTTCCTGAAGGTGAAGACTAAAGTTTCAACTGGACTTTTCTTTGCATCAGTTTCTTTGCTTCTTTGTTTTAGGGTATGCTGTCACACACAGTTCACAACCCAAAAGGATGAACTATAGCTTGACATATATTTTACGCTGTTACTGCAATCTCCTTTGCAGTAACCCAGGCTGGTTTTTTGTTAAGAGTTATTTCACCATCCGTCAGATGTAGTTCTCATTGTAAGCTTCTTCTGAAAGGCTTCAATCTTTTTCAGTAGAGAGTTCCTCTTCCTACATCTCAGCTGAAACCTTGAGGGTAAGGAGGAGGAGATTTTGATACCAGAAAAAAACCAAAATGTACATACATGCTTCAGGAGTTAACAACATCTTGCTCTTCAACAACACAGAGCCTTTGATGACATATAGTGGATGTGTTACATAAGTATTTCTTGATGGCAGAGCCAGTTAATGTGTTGTGAGACTGGGCATGTGTGATCAGGTGCACGCTTGGAAGAAATGGGAGCAGGAAACCCGTCAGGAGAATTTTGATTGTGCCCGAGAAGGTAAGTCAGGGTGGTTCCTCTGTGATCCTCCTGCCAGTGCAAACAAAATGAAAGGAACCAGTGACACAGAAGGAAAGCAGTTTGATGGATTATAAGTGACGTTTCCCATGTATGTGAAGTCAGTTAATCAAGCTGTTTCGTACTGCAGTTATGAAGGATGCAGTTGCCTTGGAGCCAAGTCCTGCTTTTCCCTCAGCTGGCATCAAATACCCAAAACCACTCAGAGATTTTGCATGTTTTGTCTACTTGTGGGCTGTGAGTCCCAGTAACACTCAAACATTTTTTTGCAGTTTATGAGTTCATGTGTGACTATAGAGAAGAATTCTTAATTTGGATATCTTATGTTACCAGCTCTCTTAATCTGTGAAACCTCCATCTGTCTGACATTTGATCCATGAAGAAAAGCAGTTTCTGTTACACCAAGTGCAGCAGAGTAAACTTCTAATGTCATTGTCTTGTTCACAGGGGAGTTTGTTCCACCAGTTTAGCAGATCTGTCACAAGGACCGACTACTTGACACTTCGTGTTGGTTTTCTTGCTGTGAGTTTATCTCAACTATCTTTCATTCTTCAATTCTGATCAACATCTTCCTTCACACTATAATATTGTCAGCAATTGATTTTGAGTGCTAACTGCTTGAGTTTTCCTTTGATACAATTTGTCCCCCCTAACACACTGTTTCTATAAAATATGGATTGGCTTGTGGTGTAGACTCATAGGTTATCAAAGAACTATGATTTCCACAAATACATACAGCGCACCATGGAAGCTGACTTCAAAGTTGTAGTAGGGATCAGGTTGGCCTCAACTTCTCAACTTTTTTCAGCTTGCTTGCTTTGTTTAATCCATCCCAAATCTGCAACACTTTTGCCCATACACTATTGAGTTGGGTTATAGTAGTGCAATGCTACCATTGCAGAGATTAAAGTTCAGTAATGTCTGCAAGTGGAAAAAAACCAACTGACACAATGGGTATCCTAATATGTGGCTTTGCCTTTACAGGTTTTATTTGTGGGTATTTGTTGTCATCTTTTTGCTCCTTGATGTCAATGGTGGGTTGTCTGCTGCCTTTCCTGTCTACCCACTGGTTCTCACTTCTCTTCTTCAATGCACCTCTTCACAATTCAAGCAAGGTTTTACAAGGCATCTATCTCAGAACAGCAGAATTTAGGGTTTAAGGCTTTTGACTGTGCTACAACTGATTTTGTGGTTTTATCTCCTTGCAGGTTGGTCTATATTCTTCTGGATAGCATTTTTACCTTTGATTGTAAGCACACTAATAATTAACTTATACTTTTCTTGCCCTCCAATTCTCTCATTCTTCTTCACCCTTGTTTTTTATAGGTCTTTTGTTTTCCTGTTTCCTCTTTTTTAGCTTCTTCCTTAGGTGCCTCAACTAAGTAGATGACATGTTACAGCCTAAGTTGGAGGCCAAAGGTGACAAATACCATACATAGTCTAGGTTGCTACCTACCTCTCTAGCTTTGTTTAGCTATTTACCTACCTATTTTTGGAGGTTGATAAGAACAGCCAAGCTCTGAGTTGTAGTGGTTTTGGGTTTGAATGCTATGTCAGCAAACTTTCTCAAAACCTCAACCTATGCCCTTTGATGCAGGATTGGACAAGCAGGTGATGTATGATGTCTAAGGTTTTTCTGTGCTCTGCATGCAGATGGTATTAATAATGGGAGCTAAGCTACAAAAGATCATCTGTGAACTGACACTTGAAGTACGAGGCTGTGTAAAGGCTGTTGATACACCAGTGAGGCTGTTCAAGAATACACAAGTTCAATGTAATAATGCTCATGCCCACAGTGGACAAACCTACCATTGCACTCCTGTTCGACTTCGGGATGACCTGTTCTGGTTCAAAAGGCCAAGAGTCATGCTGTACCTCATTCATTTTGTCCTCTTCCAGGTAATCTATCAATCACCGGACTCATGTTACAATATCAAACACACTGTATGCAAGCAGGTGAGGGATGTAAGGTTTTTCCAGGTTAGGAATGCATCACAGATGTTGCAGGATTAGAATCTGGCTTCAAGTAGACCTATCATCTTACATTGATATTAGTAATATGCCATCTTGTTACCAATGCCTGCAAGAACACACATTCACTTTTTGTCTCATGGAGTGATGTTGATCATGGTTGACCATCCTGCAGAATGCCTTTGAGCTTGCATTCTTCTTCTGGCTTCTGGTAAGCATTCTGTTGACTTTTCCGAATGAGATTTGAAGTACCTGATGGTAGTTGAACACATCTCTTGTCAAGTGTACATTCACTGATGATCAAATGTTCTGATTGAGAGAAATTCTCAGTACTTATGAAGATATATTTTATTGCAAGAACAACAATGACACATGTCTCTGTAATTCAACATGCTTTCGGCACTCCCATGTCTCAAAGACTAATGTGTAGTGACTTACCACTGCTCTATCCTTTTTGCAGTACACATTTGGATTCCATTCTTGCATGATGGGGAAGACATGGATGGTTTTAGTGCGGTTAGCCATGGGGTAAAGCTTCAATCCTTGCAATATGTGCCCAACATTGTCAGTCTGTAGCAAGCTGTAGCAAGAGATAAGCTTGTAAGAAGAGAGCCATAAGTGACAAAGGTGATTACAGGTGAAGAGTAACATAACTGCAGTTCAAGATTGCAAGAGTCCACAAAATTTGTACAACATGCATCCTTGGGACATCAAGATAAAAGTACTGTTTCCAGGGTTTAACTGAAGTTCACCACTTGGTATTTGGAGCCTTTTGCAGACTTTTTGTCCAATGGTTGTGCAGCTACAGCACACTGCCCCTGTATGCACTTGTCACCCAGGTATTCCTCCAGCATCATCTGTTCCATTTTGAGCTTTCTCAATTTAATTTCTGGTAGCAATTCATATTGGTGAGTACATATGCCACACTACAGTTTCGCATATCCTTGGGCTTTGCCTGTGGGACATAGATCTCAAACCTGGATTCCAGACTGAATTCTGCCAAACTATTATGAGTATTATGAAACTCACACACAATTTTTCATGACCTTTGGTGGTTCCACAGATGGGTACTAAACTCAAGCATTCCATTTTTGAGGAATCAACTGTCAATGCTCTCCATGGCTGGCATCACAGAGCAAAAGTGAAGCATAAGAAGCACAAGCACGTGTCAGCCGATGGAGTTACCTCAAGCGACCCTTCCATCTTTCCGGGCTCTTCCTCACGTGATGACGATGGTTCTATCAATGGCAACAGTCCACAAGACGGTAGCAGTGAAACTTTTGACAGCACTGAAGCTAGTAATTCAGAACCAAACACACCAGGTGAGATATATGAAAAGATGTTTCTCTCTCTCTCTCTCTCTCTCTCTCTCTCTCTCTCTAATTTCTAGTGTAGACAATACACAAATAAAGCTTGGGCATAGCCCTCTCTTCAACTCAGTTGCATGGCAGTTTCTTGAGGGTTCAAAATGGATTACATACCAAAAAGCCATGCCTGCAGTTAGGTACTCACAACCATGTGGCACTTTGTTTCTCTACATTTCATGTCTCCTCCAGATGGATCAGGTACTATAGAGATATCAGAACATCCAAATACATCTGAGCAGCAATCAGCATCACTTTCTGCACGGCGGGCTACAAGCGGAATGTCATTCATTGGGAAACTACTGATGCCTGGAAGGGACCAACAGCAAGAGGATGAAACTGAGAGAGGCAACAATAAATTTGATCACAATGCAGAATTCAGCGTGTAAGCTTCAGGTGATGAATGTTTGGTAGTGTGTATACTATGATCATTTTAGAACCCCAACAAAGAGGGGCTATTGTACCCAGTATCACATAACAGGAAGAGTGTAATCTTAATGCTGCCCAACTTCGTTAGTCAAAGTGAATTTCTTGAAGGAAATGTTGTATCATGGGATACATTTTGGACTTCAATAAAGGATGACAGTTGTGTCATTTGGTACCTCACACTCATTTCACATGAATGGTTGTAACTAGATAGAAGAACTGCCATGCTATCACCGCCTGGATGGATGTGTTGATATCCATACTTCTAGAATCCTCAATTGTTTGCAGTGGCATTTCTAGTGGAATTCATTCCCTGACACTACTTCCTTTCAAACTTCATACACAAAGACACCAATTCACACTGCCAGGATGTTGTTACCCCTCCCTCTGAAAATCAAATTAGGCACTAGAAAATGAGCTACCAGCATGCAGTCTGAAGCATCATTCGATAAACCTAAAGCGCATGCATACCAGAAGCAATCTGAAAGATCGTTCCCCATTCCACATAGAAGAGACTGCTGGCATCACCAGTAATCCCTGCAAGAACAATGACCATCCTGAAAGTGATGGAAGCAATTGGCATCTCTGACTATGATTTCTCTCTTAACTACCTTTGCAATGAACTTGGTAAATGTGTGGCAATCGCCACATATCCGGAGGTTTTTGAAAATCCAGAGTGGAGTATAAGGAGGTGTGCTGATCAGCCCATATGCAATAGCCAGCTTCTCACTATGGTGACACAAATGAAACAACTTCTCTTCTTCCTCTACATCATGCAGCACAAGTTTTGCATCAGGCACATATCCAGCATCCTTCATCTGCCCTGACAATCTCTTCAGTTCTGCATAGATTTCAACCATTTGAGGATGGTCTTGATCATCCACAACAAATGTGTGAATTTCATTATTCACTTCAATCCAGGTTGGTCCTGGCTGTTTTTTCATGCCCTTTTCCAATCTCTGTCGTTGAACATTTGCACTGAGATCCCACTTGCCTGCAGCAGCATAGATGTTTGATAGGAGCACATAGCTTGCAATATTCCCAGGGTCCAATTCAACAAGTTGTTTTGCAATACGCTCTCCCATCTCCATGTTATGATGAATCCTGCAAGCACCAAGGAGAGCTACCCATACAGAAGCAGCAGGCTCACAGGACATAGTACTGATGAAATCCTCTGCTTCCTGAAGATGGCCAGCACGGCCAAGAAGATCAACAATGCAGGCATAGTGCTCCACTGTTGCAGGAACACCATAAACTGATCCCATGGACTCAAAGTAGCAGAGGCCTTCATCTACTAGTCCCAAATGGGTACAAGCTGACAAAAGAGAAATGAAAGTGACTTGATCCATCTCTACATCTGCTTGAGACATCTGTTCAAAATGTCTGAGAGCTTCCTTACCAAGCCCATGCATTGCATATCCCTTGAGCATGGCAGTCCATGTGACCACATCATGCATAGGCATCTTGTTGAACACTTTCTGTGCATCCTCTATGCTCCCACATTTGGCATACATATCAAGGAGGCTACTACCAACAAAAACAGCTGACTCGAGACCGCTTTGAATGACCTGTTGATGAATACGCCTGCCTTCTTCAAGTGCTGATACACTGGCACATGCATTGAGCACTCCCACAAATGTGACAGGATCTGGCTCCACTCCTTCCTCTTCCATTTGCCAAAACAGTTCTAAGGATTTCTGCCCTTGCCCAGATTTCACAAATCCCAGAATCATAGCATTCCAAGCAACCACATTTCGTGAGGACATCCTGTTGAATACCTTCCAAGCATCAGATATGCACCCACATTTAGAATACATGTCAACAAGGCTACTACCCACAAATATATCAGACTCACAACCATTCTGAATTATCTGAGAATGAATAAGTTTTCCTTCTGCAAGTGCCATTACACTAGCACATGCATTCAGTACTGCCACAAAGATACCAGGGTCTGGCTTCACTCCCTCCAGTTGCATTTGTTGAGCTAGTTCCAAGGCCTTCTTCCCTTGCCCACATTTGACATAACCCAGAATTATGGCACTCCATGCAAACACATCGTGTGCCTGCATCCTACTGAACACCCTCCAGGCATCTTCTATACTCCCACATTTGGCATACATATCCACAAGGCTGTTACCCACTAAAACATCAGATTCACACCCACTTTGAATAATCTGTTGATGCAGATGCCTGCCTTCTTCAAGTGCTGCTAAACTAGCACATGCATTCAGCGCTCCCACAAAGGTCAGAGTGTTAGGCTCCACCCCCTCCTGTTGCATTTGTTGAGATACTTCCAATGCCTTCTGCCCATAACCACATTTCACATGTCCAAGAATCATCGCATTCCAAGAGACCACATTGCGTGTAGGCATCCTGTTGAAGACTCTCCATGCTTCCTCCAGGCTTTTACATTTTACATACATGTCTACAAGGCTATTACCCACAAATAAGTTAGACTCCAAACCACTTTTAATTACATGCTCATGCACACGCCTGCCTTCCTCAAGTGCCAAAACACTGGCACATGCATTCAAAACAGCAACAAAAGTGACAGCACCAGGTTCCAGCCCCTCTTGTTGCATCTGTTGAGCCAATGCTAATGCCTTGTGTCCTTGGCCACATTTCACATATCCCAAAATCAATGCATTCCATGCAACAGAATCACGTGTTGGCATCCTGCTGAAAACTCTCCAGGAATCCTCTATGCTCCCACATTTGGCATACATATCAACAAGGCTATTACCAATGTAGACATCTGACTCAAAACCACTTTGTACAATCTGTGCATGGATGTGTCTACCCTCCTCAAGTGCTCGTAGACTAGCACATGCATTGAGCACTGGAACAAAAGTGAACCTGTCAGGAATTGCGCCTTCTTCTTGTTGCAGTTGTTGAAAAAGCTTCAATACCATCTCATAGTGCCCAGCCTTAGCATACCTTGCAAGCTGTATGTTCCTCTGAAAAATGCTCACTTGTACAGTCCCTGGAGCCATTGCCACCAGCTTTGATTCAACCCATGGGGGTTTCAAATTGTTATTGAGCCACAGTGCCTCCTGTGTCCTCTTATGTTTGAAATCAGGATACCTTGCATGTCCCTGTGACCAGAAATCCAAAATCTCTCATTCATCAGCTGTGTATTTCTGACAGCCAAGCTCTGCAAACCAGGTGATCACCATGACAAACCAGCAAAGACTGATTGCTCCCAAATTGCTCCCAGCTTGCTACATCCTCAAAAGAATCCCAGCAGCAACCAGTTTGCATTTACCTTTTCCAACCTGTGATCCCACCATTGTGAAGGATCTGAAAAGAATTCCTGCCAAAGCTTCTCTACAATCCTTCTCTGGTTGTCTGCAAGCAACCACAGAAACTGATAAAAAACAAACATACAAGCTCTCACAGAGGTAGGCTACAGTGAGAAAGCATGGTGTTTCAACCAAGGGTAAGAATGTGGATGAAACAAATCAGATATTCCATATCCCGGATGCTGGCTCTCCTTTTTATGACCACTCAAAGATGGAGCTCTGCACTTATTGTGAGGATTTTGTGCTAGCTTGTAAAAACATTCAACACATATCCGCACCTGAGAATGGAGCTGGTGTGATTACTGGAAGATCTTCTCTTTCAGAAGAGGCTAGAACCCTGTGGCAACGACCAAAACCTGTTGCAAGCAGTTGATATTATTATTGTGCGAAAAACTCAGAAACATTGCTTCAACCCGACTCTTCTTAAGCACGCTCAGATCCTCCCACGGGATGGAGATGATCAATAGAAAATAGCTTCAATTTTTTTGCTCTCGTATGAACAAAATTACAGACCTGAGGGTCACGGAACAAACGAGGAGAGCAGCAGAAATTTGCAAGGTGCAGTCGAAGTGTAAAAAAGATTAAGTCCTGGACTCACCCGAACAAAGACCGAAGCGGACGCGTGATGCAGGTATGACGAGCTCGCGCATTGCCATGAGCACGAAGGATCATGAAGTAGAGAGATTTGCATCCATGTCGCGATCGATTCGAGAACGCGGAGGGAAAACATACAGCAATACTCCTGAAGGTTGCCGCGCGCAAGAACCTCGCATCACAGAAAGGAACGACAAAACCAGATTCATAGGGTTGTAAGGTTGCGCTTTGTGCGTGCACGGAAGAAATTTTGCGGACGAATTTCTGTCTGCTTTCACAAACTTGTCTCCTTCCCTCCCTCATTCAGACCAACTTCAAATCTTCTCCTCCTCTTCTTGTTCTTCTTGAGTGATCCAACTCTGGGATCCTGTCTGCAGCAATAAGAAATTCACATCGGAAGGGAGAAGTTCAAGGTGATGTAGTTTCTCTTCTTACAATTGCTATGAGTGTGGTGATCTTTCCAGTAAATGCTGCGGCAGCAGGTGTGTTGTTTGGTGCCTCGATCTTCGTTTGAATGTCAAGCGCAGATCTATGCTAAGGATCTGGCTGTTCAATGTCCAATTCAAACCCTTGCTTTGCCGCCTTCTTTTCTGTCTCTAATCAATTGTGTAGGGATGATGGCAGTCAATCCATGGAACATAGGATTTGGGATCTTGAAGTTTGGCATGAAAGAATGTGTGTCGAAGTGCAGTGACAAAACCAGCGACAAGAGCAACCTCTGGAGTATCATCTCCTTGTTTCCAATTGTGTTGAGTTTTGAGCTTGGATCTGCCTGGATCAGATGTACCTGCCGATCTTTTGTGCACATTGCTTCAAACCAATTTGCATGTTTCTCCTTATGCACTGAATGTGGAGAAGTTCCATGAGATCAGAAAGCAATTCCACTCTGAGGTGCTATGTTTTTCACCCGTTTTGACTGTTATCTGCGGCAGGCTAGAGAAGGATCGTGAAAGAACTTTGCTGCTTGTTTCTTCTCAGGTCCTACACACTGGTGATCCTGCACAGTTTGACAAGGTAATGGAAAAAATGCTGCTAAAAATTGATTGTGAAGGATACATGATTCTTTGTTGTCATGATTGCCTAATCTGCACCAGGCTGTGAGAAACACATGGCTGATCAGCTGGATTTGGACTTCTGGCCATAGGGACACATAAGATATCCTGATTTTAAACAGAAGAAACTGAGGAGACAGTCTGGCTCCACAGCAATTTGAACCCCACAAGCAGCAGAAGCAGAGCTGGCTGCAATGATGGCACCAGGAACTGTAAAATCCAGCAGTTTCAACTGAATGTAAGGCTTGTGAGAGATGCTAAAGCTGGGCAAGATTGAATTTTTTTCAAACAATGCAGCAAGGAGGCATGATTCTTGACAGGTTTGCCTTTGTTGGAATATTTCAATGCATCTCCTGGTTAGCACTTGGAGATTGAAGATGGACCATGTGAAAATGTGCAAAGATAGAAAGCATTGTAATTCACAAATGAAATGGAAAGGTTGAAGCTAGGCCACTCTGTCACTCTTTGTGGGTGTTCTGAGTGCTTGTCCAATGATTTCAGCATTGAAAGAAGGATGAAATGCTGTGATTCTGATTTTTTTGTGGGTAGCAGACTTTTTTAGATGTATGTTAAATATGGTAGTCCCCTAGCGTATGCATGGAGAGTCTCCATCAGATGGTTACATGAAATTTGTTCTCTTGGAATGTTAGGATTCTGATACATGTGAAACATTGTCAACGTAAAATGTCTTGGACCTATTTTGACAACTGCAGTGTGAAGGGGTGCAACAATGAGTACCTTTGTCACCTTTGTGGCAGTGCTTACAGCTGTGTTTGTGCATTAGCACTTGTAGAAGGCATGCATGTGCACAAACAGCTTGTTCAAAGTGGGTGTGGGTCTGACATCTTCATGGGCAGTAGTAAGCTTGTTGACATGCATGCAAAACGTGGGAGCATTGAGGATGTGTTGGAAATGTTCAGCAAGATGTCTATGCACAGTGTGGTCTCTTGGACTGCCATGCTTCAAGATATGCCATGTGTGGGCTTGGTAGGGAAGCTCTTGGACATTTGAACACTTTGCTCTTGGACACAACAAGGTCGTGATATGGATAAGTTCACCTTCAACTGCCCTTCTGTCAGTGTGATATTCTTGCTCATGCTGGCTATATAAAGTAGGCAGAAGATACTGTCAATTCAAAATGTCCTTTGAATCTGATACGTCTTTGTGGATTTCTTGGTATTTGCAGAATTTGTGGTAATATGGAGATGTGAGAGCACTTTTCCACTAGTTGTTGAATTGAATCCTGGGAATGCTGCAGGCTATCTGCTGCTATTGAAAATTAGACATGTTTGCTTCTGCTGGCAGGTGGGAGCTCAGCACAGTGCAAATGTTCAATGACAGAGTGAAAAGCGGTATGAGGAAACCATGGCACACCTGATTGTAGTAAACAATGAGGTGCATATGTTGTAGATGATCAAGATCATCCTCAAATGATTGAAATCCATGTGCAACTAAAGAGAATGCCTCAGAAGATGGAGGGTGCTGGGTGTGTGAGGGAGTCAAAACTTGTGGTAGACAATGTAGACAAGGAAGAGGTGGTGTCTCATTTGTGTTCAAATAATAAGAAGTAGATCATTGCATTTGGGCTTCATCAGCACATCTTCATGGAACTCCACTCTGCATTTTTCAAGAAATTATGTCTATTCACACCTCCATTCCTTCATCAAGTCTATTGGAGAGAGAGTCCATAGCAAATCTGTAGTAAGCGAGACCAATTCCTTTCTCCGATTTTAAGCAAGGGGCTTTGTTCTTGCAGGAATTACCAATTGGTGATCCCAGTGGTCAGTGAAGTGCAGCTTGGCATATTCACTAGGGGATGTTTACATCTTCACTAATTATCTCAAGGTAACCTCCAATAATTCATCACCAGAAATACAAAGATCACAGTAGACATAATTTCAACAACTGATAAAATTCTCATATTCTGTAGCTTCAGCATTGCATGATCCCATTCTCGAAGATGAAAAGGTACAGAAAGTTTTGTATAGGGGAAAGGCCTATCTTGAGAACCTTCCAGGATTTTAAGTACTTGTGACAGGACAGTAGAAATAGACTCCTACTTCAAAACCCTGTCAGATTGATGACAGCTTGGCTGGGACCTTACAAAATGTGAAACGCCCTTTACAGCCAGGCAGGGACCTTATGTGATATAACATGTTATCAATGTACAGTAGGCAATATCTCACAGGTTTTCTATATCAGGGATAAAGGATGGTAACTATGACAACTAGCGAAAAAAAGAGCTTATCATTTACTCCAATAATTGTTTTTCCTTTTTCAAAAAACATATTTCAAACTTGAGCATGGAAATCAGGAATTGATGCAACCACAAACTGAAATTCTCACAAGCTAAAACCAACAACAATCCCAGGAAATGATGGAAGGCCACAAATGCAGAAAAAGAAATACTTGAGAATAGGAAGAAATACAACCTACCATGTCAAGGTTGATCACAAGTGGCTTTAACAACATTCTAGAGGTTGTAAGATGTTAGGAAAAACAGATACTATTGGGATGGGTGACCTTATAAAAGGTTTAATGTACTTCGGCCAACAGCATAAGGGCCCACTAGTCATGTTGAAGGCAACCAAAGCTAAGCACCCTGGGTTGAAATATGAGAGGTAAACAAATTACCATCAATGTGGCACAAAAGTAAACATGGTGAGATCTATCCAAGCTTGATAAGTGGGTAGCTGCAATATAAGAGGTCGTGGAGCATAGAGGTCAAGAACCAATTGCCCAACAACTTATTTTGAGTCAAATTGTGAGTGTAGTTTGTATAATTGTATCAAAATGCCTTATTTTACAACTGATGTTTTTAAAATCTTCAACTGCAATATTCAAACTATCTGTTCTACAAGGTCCACAGATTCATCCCAAAGTTTGAAAAACATCGAGTCATGCCCTGATTCCAAATTGGAAACATCCATTTTTAACTTATTGTTGGCTCCCATTGTTAGTGTGTATCATATATAATTGTATCAAAATGCCTTATTTTACAGTGAAGGTTTTCAATCTTCAATTGCACTGTTGAAACTATCTGTTCTTCTAAGTCCCCAAATACATCCCAAGGTTCAACAACATCAAGTAATGAGTTGAATCCACATTGGAAACATACCAAAGATGCATATATTGGACAACTCGTATGGGGCTAATGAGTAGTCTGACTTGGTGCATCTTATTTCAAATCATTTCTCCAGGTTTTCAACATTCTACAGTTTCTATGACTACTTTAGGAGCTCATAACAACCATACATTGTGAGCTCCTAAAATTTTCATTTGATATATCATTTGATATAAGTCAAATATTTTGCAACTTCAACCAGCCACTTACCATCTATCAAAACCCACTGTTATACCACACAAAGGCATCCAAGCAATTACCTCTTATGAATACAGTTTACCAATCCTAACGTGAGTACATTTGGAGGTGTGACTTATTTGCAAATGTCAGTGGTGCTTCATGCCTTGTAAGGTACTTCTCTAATATTTTGCAAAGGAAGTTATTGCTTAACAATTAGTTGACATCCTCAAAAGACTGTAAACCAAGGATATGATGACTCCAACAATTGCAACATTTGGGGCTGATACACACTTCTCAAAGATTGAGAACAGGACAAAAAGTACAAGAATGGAAAAAAATATCCTTGCCAAGAGATAAAGAAGATTGAATAGCAAAGATTTCAGTCACTGGGTACTGGAACTTAGTGGAATAATAGTTAGTGGATTTATTCCAAATGGATTATTAGAAGACTTACTTGTAGCCAAGCAACCATAATATGGCTTGATTGTGCATGTAATGTTGTAACACAACAGGCAGCAAAAGGTTGCATCCACAGATTTATTTCTTCTTGGATGCCTTGGAAGCCTTTTTCTTGTCAACTGGAACTGGAGCTGGAGTTGGAGCTGGTAGCTCAAGAACAGGTGGCAGTATAACATCCTCCCTGCCTTCCCCCTCCAAGACAAGCCTACAGCCTCGACCTCGGAACACTTCAATCCACACAGCCTCTTGATACACAATGGGCTCATGTGGAGAAAAAGTTATTGTTACCATCTGTTTATGTGCAGCACTCATATAACCCTCCCTGCCAGGCAATCTGCCACTTTCTGGTGTGGCTTTCCAGATTACAGGCCAAATCTTATTAAGATCTTTCAAGTGCCCCTGCAAGAAAAAGTGCTCAGTCAATGTCTTTTGTTATTCACTGTAAGGCAGAGACAGGAAAAGAAATAAAACTCTGAAATCCTGCAGTGCCCCTATGACCAAAATGGAAACCAGGAGTAGATGACAGATGCCCAAATTGATTATGTGACACGTTGTGCAAAATGGCAACATAAACAAGTCATGCCCAAGAACACATGAGCAGGAACAAAAAGCAGAAACAATGAACCACTTACCCAGTCCACAAATCCATTCAGTTCTGCACACTCAACCATGTTTTGGTGACTGCGTTCAGTGACTATTCTCCACTCAGCAGGAGCAAAGCTAGTGTTTGATATGCTGAAATCCATGGTCTGCACACAGTCAGGACAGACAACTGTTCCAAACCACAGGCTCTCAGTCTGCAATGTCACCTCTGGGAAATAGATGTCCCCATGAAGGTGTATGATCTGCCCACAACAAAAGGAGAAGTCAGATCACATGACATTATGATACAATGATATTCATCTATAACCTTAGACTTGACTGTCTGGCCAAAGACAAACCCTTAAGAAAGAGATGAAAAACCAGCAATAACATGCTATTTTCTGGCACTCTGGGTCTCTGGAAATCAAATAGTGGACATCCTTTGCTGACAATCACTGCAAACCCACAATGAATGGCTCATGAGATGCCTGCATGCAGGTTGATTGCAGACAGTGACACTTGATGGCTAAAACTTACATGAGTTTTGTTTTTCAGAAGCATTTCTGTGTGCACGAGGATCACCAGGGGGTTCTTGTTTCAGAATCTACAGAAAGTTTAAGAGGTACATGCCTGTTCATGTGTGTCCTGGAAAGTGATGACAAGGTCACACCCTATAACTTCATCCATGGGATAGCAGTCCCCTTCATGAAAATGGGGTCGAAACCGAATAGTAAGTTGAAGGCTCCAATCTCTGGGCAATCTGTAATGATTCTCTTGAGGTTCACGTTGTGGGTCCTTCAATACAGATAGTCGCTGAATTGCATCACCTTTAATTACTGGCTCAATAATGCCATGACGAGCATTTAGAAGATAGAATGGCTGTGCCATCTTGATGGAAAATAAGATTCGGTCAAGGTATGTGTTCGTCAGGAAAAGAGCCTGTGTGTCATATCTGGTTTCAACAGGAATGCTACCAAATAATTCAAACTTGAGAGTATCATCCACATTACAGTACAGCCTGCACACATGAGAATGGAGTTATGGACAACTAGGAGAGTTCTAGTCTACAGTACACTCAAGTAGAAGTAAACTGAATAGAAGCCAGAATATACAATAAAGCAGTGGAAGTGTAAGAGGTAGTCTGTCAAGATGACAGTGTTGGTAGAAGCACCCTACCACAGAGCACTGAACTTACAATGGTACATCTTACTACAGATTCATGGGGAGGAATAATTCTTATAATTCATGGTTCTTTGGAAGATCTATACATGGCCGTATGAAGACAACCATACTGCCAAGCAACTAGACCTCAGGTTGACCAGCAGCTAACTCTTCATTAAAACAGAAGTATGATAAGCTGAAGGTTGGAGTGAGAGATCCACCTGGGTACAAGCAGGCCAGCAATCAGAGTAACACGAAGTGGGCGTATGAGGTCAATCTCAAGATTTGGGGTAAATGCATCAGTAATCAAGGCATCTGGAACATCAAGGATTGGCACATCATAACCCCCTTCCTCTGTAAGAGGACCACTTGCTTCAGATGACTCATCTGGGTCAGAATCATGTTCCAGCCTGTGTACCTTTGATCTTTTTCTCCCAAAATCTGCCCAAGGTCCACCCTTCTTGGTGAGTTTTCTTTGGTTAGGCTGCTCCAGATGCACATGGTCCCCACCTAGTTGTGACGTCTTGTGGATGAGCATAGACTGAAACTGGGAAGTCCGGTGAGAAAAGAAAGTGACAACATGTTCACATACATGTTTGGTTGAGGGCCTCCGGTAAATGTACTGTTTGTCAATGGGCTCAAGAGCACTGTCAAACTCAAATTTCGGGGCTGCAAGTCGTCTTGTAAACTGGCCATCATGAATTCGAGTCTTGCCTACAAGTGTGGCCTGGAAGTTTGAAGCCTCCAATGACTGGAATGTAACTACAAATTGTGAGCTGCCCTGTCCAAGTATGACCTGTAAAATCCAGTCCATTACATTCACCACCTCATATCTTTGACTTACTTCTGGTACAGGTTCTACCAGAAATACAGGACATCTATCCAGTCGCTCAACAGGCCAAGATGTTCAGCAATAGAATATGTCCAGGCCAGCGGTTGAAGCAATAGAATAAGAGCACTAGATTATGGAAATACCTGTTTTTTTGGTGCAATTCGGAAAGGCGGATTTTCAGGCATGGCCTCCAAAAAGTCTTTGAAGGTGACATGCACCAAACCACCATAACTAATACCCAAATGCTCTTGCACACATGCCTGCATGCATGTTCATTGTGAGCTATCAGCAGATTGTGAAATGCTGCATCCTGGAGTCTACTGGAGTGTATAGCTTGTAGTAGTTTGGACTTTTATTACTATCCTAGTCATCATGGACAGCTCTGTTTTGGCTAATTCACTGTTGCTTTCAGGGTTTCCAATCCAGGGTCATGATCTGCAACAGTGGAAACTGTCGATTGTGTTGATGTCTTTTGGTTGGAACTAAGCCATCAGATAGCCAGAATTCAAGCAGAAAAATCTGATACCAAGCATCTCACATGGGCTTTCTGATACCTATGGACCAGAAAAGGTTTGTATGGTACTCACCCTTACACAACAGTCTTCACCATCCCACTCTGGCACCAGCATTGCATGCACCTCAGGTCGATCATCTTCAATGTCAAAGGACATGGAACACAAACCTCCTTCATTACTAAGGTTGGCCATCTTCACCTCCCACTCAACCACCATGTGAAAAGCTGAAATGTTGTACACCCAGAATGATCTGCGCACAACTGGGTTGCCAGTGGGCATTGTGTTCCACATTAAGACAAGTTCAGGGGTTTCTTTGATGTCTTGTAAACCTCTGGGCTCTAAGTAGTTAATTCTGGTAACAAGTGGATTTCCCAGTAGCTCAATTTCTATCGGAAAATAAAATGGTGACAGGCGGCCAATCTGATTCATACACATTCTCCAGCACAAAAGTCAGCACCATGAGAATCAGATAAATGAACATGACTGAAAGGCACTATGAGTCCATAACCAGACAGGACTTGATAAACACTGTAGCACAAGAGGTGAGATCAGGGTCCAATGCATTTTCAAAACCACAAATTGAGTAATCTTAGTCTAAGCATCACTCCCTCACCATAATGGAGATACGTCATGTTTATGTGTTTAAAGGACTTAGAGGGTGCCCTTTGGCTCTCAGACCTCAAACTAAAGATGAAGTTTTGGTAAATGATACCTATCTTCCACAACTTGTTGGATTCCTTCTTTAGCTTGATCGCAGGAGTGATGATATAGGCAGGGTCAGAGAGCGCACATTGCAAATGATAGTATCCAAGTAGACTCCAGGCAGTGTGCTGAAACACACAATCTCACAAGACCATTCTGACCATGCCTTTAATACCCCTGTTGGCCAGGGATACAACAAAAATGCCACACTGCGGCCCTCTTTGATTAGTGCCTGGTGCATTGCACCCTCCACTCGCCGCCACAGCATTGACTTTCCTGCACTGGAAAAGTAGTGGAAATGGAGCTCATCTTGCCGTCCCAGCAAAGGGTGTTGCAACTTCTTGTTTATCATTGCTGACTGGAATGGATCTCTTCTGTTTGGGTTCAGAGTGGACAGGTGGCCTGTTAAAGCTGCGAGCATCCATAGCTCCTCTCTTATAAGAGAAGTGTTTGGCTCACTTGGATACTTTTGTACTCTCAACTGGACATTGGCAGTGATAGGAGAATGATTCCGTATAACAAGCTTCAGAGAGTGAACCTTTCCAACAATTTTCCGCCGTCCATAGTCGATGCATGGAATATCTGGAGGATCAAGGGTTACTACTTCATACCGCCTACCATCACTGGTTGAACGGCGTGGAAGAAGCCTCTCTCTCCGTGCTTTCTGTAGCCTTTCTTGCTTGACACCTTGGCCAGAGAGTAGGTGTCCATCCTCCACATCAAGAGGGAACACATGGAAGCTTACACGAATGTCAACAATGTGTGCCTTCAGCAAAAGCCCCAATGGATACTGCTGCTTCCAGACCTTGCAAACTAGGATGCACTCAAAAGGACCAAGTCTATGGGGGGTAAACTTAAATGTTAGCTGCTGTTCTCCTCTTGGAGGCACTTTTCCAGACACTGGAGTCCATTCAATGTCCACAAACTTGTGGTCACCAACACCATGCTGGCTCCACCAGTTGAAAGATGCGGGGAGAGCTCTGAGATTTCGCAAGGTGACATCTCTCTCAATGTCACAGTGAATGTATTGGATTCCCAAGTCAATCATTGGTGGGATCAAACAAGCTCGGGGTGCATCAATTTCAGCTCGAGCTATGGCCATCTCAGTAGGGGATCCCAGATCTGCAACCTCACAGATGATTGCTAGACGTAGGTACCCACGTTTAGTTCCTGTCAAAACAGCCTTCATCCACAACATGTGCAACCTCAGTAAACTGAGCAGTGTTGAAATTTGAAACTTAAATTACATATGAAGGTCATGCAAAATCAAAGATCCTGGAATAGGCTCCATGACAAAAAGCCCTCACCTTCACAGTTATAGATTGGTATTTTTGAAGCACTCCACTGTTTGGGGAGAAAACAAGGTGCTGCTTGACATCTCCTTCAGGATATGGTGGACCAGGGGGGTAGCACACCCTTTGACAAACTGTGTTCAAGGGCAAGGGTCTCAGTTGTGAATGTGGTATAAAGTGATTATGCACATCTCGGCGGTATGACTGACTGAGTGGTATCCCATCTTTAAACAACTGCAGAAAGTCACCATAAGATGAGAGCCCCACAGGTTTGTCTCTTGAAGTTATGATGGCTTGGCCTTCTGGGTCTGTTGCTGTGTAGAGCTTGAATGCAGCAGTGGTTGTGCTCCTATTGGTCAATGTCAGGTCCAGTTGATGAGTGCTGTCAATCTGCATCACAAGATGAAGAAAACACACAAAGAGAATCCTCCTGCCAATGAGATTTGTTCCCTCATGTGAAGGCAAAGAAACATGAAGAGAACAGGAGATGTGCTGATGTCACTCCAAATGTGAGGGCAGAAAAAAAGGCACAGTACTTCCACTGGAACAATGCAGACTTGCAGGACTAAGAGAAAGAATGTACAGAAAGATGAAGACAAGGTAGGACCTTGTTTGCTAAATGATGAGGAATCATGAGAATTGAGATGCATTATCACTGACCTGCACAAGGCCATAGTTGAGCATTGCTGGAGACAATGCAATAACTGGACCCCGAACATGACCTGCCACATGAAATTGTAGTTCCTTTCCTCCTAGATCCAACTGGCTTGTTATTCTACAACCATGCCTTGCCTCAAATGCCCCAATTTTCCTTGCTCTAAATATTACCTGAACCTCTTGGTTTCCATGCTCAGGAATTATGCCGGTCAACGGTTGAAAATACACAGAATTCTTCACCACACCAGCCTTGTAGGGTGTGTGGGGGCATTCCCATGACATTTGAACAGGTACAGGGCTGTTGTTCCTCACAATGATATCAAAGGTGTGAACTGTCCCAACTGTTAAGCCACCAGCAACTACAAGCAGAGGAGGCAAGAGCTTGACATTAACAGACACCCCAACTCCCATTAGATTCAATTCAAGTGCTATAGAAATTTGACCCATGTTGTCTATTTTGTTCAGAGCAAAGCTCTCATCAGAAAATTTGAACTCTTTCTGTTCTTCACCATCACCTGCACCTGATCGCCTCCATTCGCCTAATTTTTTCTCCTTGCTTAACTCATTTTCTAACCTAAATAGTGTGTCTCTGAAATTTTTCCAGCCATTGGAGTCAAGTGGATGGTCCATCCGTGTGTCAATACATAATCTGGCAATCTGCCGATAATTTCCTAGATCTGGTGGTGTAAATGTGAATGCAATTGAGGTCTCAGTTTTTGCAGGCAATACTCCAAAGCGAGGATTAGGGACAAACTCCCTGGGGTCCTCCCAACATGCTTTCTTTGTGTCTGTATTCAATTCCCTTTCCTTAAGAACTACTCCAGAAGGAGCAACCTCTTCCTGATCAGCTACTCTCCAGTAGAATCGCACAGGGACTTCAGAATAGTTAGTGACTGTTACATTGTGAACTGTGGGTTCTGCAACACAACAGCTACCAAAATCAACTCCCAGTTTGAACTCTCCAGGTCTAAAGGGATGCCCATCGACTTTGTCACAACTGATTTCAAGGTCAACAGCATGCCCAGTAACAAGTATTTCCCAATGGCGTCCAGTCTGAGTTTCAACTTTTAGCACACCTGAAAATTTCCCAGCCTTTGGAGGGCGGAACAACACAATAATCTCCTGTGATTTGTCTGCCTCAACTGTCACCAGTCTTGGGTAGGCAATAAAAGGAGGAAAGAAGGTGAAGTTGTTATCACAGTATTGTGCCTGAAGGTCATTCCATTGGTCATCTTGGAGCCCATCTGTTCTGCTGAAGCTCTGTTCCATATCATCACTGAAGCCTAGCATTGCAAAATGACACCCTGCACCTTTGCTCACATATGTGTAGGAGGAAGAGACTGAAAGCCCTGTCAGGCAGTAACCAAGGTCCAAACTCCGGGGAAAAACCACAGTGGGGAGTGGGTGAGTTGAGATCAATTTAACTATGCATGTATCCATCTCTGATCTGACTTCAATTGTGTCCTCAGTTTCAAAAATGTTTGTTGGTTTATACGTAATCTCAAATCGGCAGAACATGCCTGAAATAAGAATTTTTCCCTGGAAGGGCTCCTCATCTGATGACAAGAAGTACTGATCAGTCATGGGCTTAATGATCCTGTCGCATTTGGCAAAAATAGATTAGGTCAAGGTGCAATGCAAGAGAGGGCAAGAGACCACAAATCTATTTGCTGTGAGGGGATCAGATGAATGTCTGCTTAACAAGTCAACAAACAATCTATATAGTAACACAAATCCTCATAAAACTGAAGCTACAAACCCAGCCAGGACTTCAAACAGGCTGGAGACCAAAAATATAGACTTTCAACTCATAAAGAGATAAGATTTGGACAAATCATGAGCAGAGAATAAGCCAAGAGAAGAAGACAGAGGCTTTGGAGGAGACAGAGCTATAGTGAAAAAATGTACAACAGTCCAATGAAGTAATTTGTAACAACATAGTATTTATTCTCTCAGGCTTTGAGGTGGGCAATATAGGAAGGTAGATAGAAAGAGTCACCAAAGTACCTGAGTCGTTGGCTCCAAGGGCTCTTATTCAATATGTGAAGGTGAGCTACATAAGTTTTTCCAGATTCTGCAATGCCAAATTGAGATCTTAGAAGCAGATATTCCCTAGCCTCCTCTCTTAGCAGATTATCTGCTTGCAGGAAAACTCACTCTCTACAGCCCATCCAGCAGTCACTGTGCTTCCAAAAATTACACAATAGAAATTTATGTTGAGAGGGATTTCACAGATAATACAGAACTTTGGCTACCAAAAAGAAATTCATTTCCTGCATCTTAATGATTAGTGCTTCAACCTGAGGAAGCATATTTGCATGCCACTAAATCTTGACATTCATACTACAAATACTGCAGGCCCTTTTGACAAAAGGAAAAAGTGCACAAAACACTGATCAGCTTCACCAATTACGTGATAGCCTGCATCTATAACAGATGAATCAACTATGGGAAGACTTACCAAACCCATTGAATTCAACAACAGGGGGATACAGGTGCTCATATTCTGGTGGACCTTTCACTGGTGCTGCTATCCAGTAGGATGGAAGCCTGACAGGTTCCCTTTCCCGGTATATTTCCAAGGCCTAGTCCCAATGACAGACAAGCCAAGCATAAGAGATACCCTACTACACAGGTGATGCATATCTGGCAAACATATATACTCTGCACAGAAAGTCTCACAAATCATTGCCAGGTTGTGACTACCTGGAAACATCTTGCATTCCTGCTGTACCGTGGGTTATTGAGATAATATATCTTCCGCATCATTCTTTCTAGAAGCTTGCACTCCTGCACCCAAGAAAGGCACCAAGCAGGAATGGGTCCTTGCAGTCACCTCTGGCAGTTTGTTCTACCCATCTTTGTGACTTTCTTCATGTGTCCATGGTGAACAGTTCTAAGATAGTTGACAACATTTGCAAAGAGTTGACTCATCATGTGGGAGCTAAGTTCAATTTTCAAACCAGGAAGAACTGTGCAGCTGGCATTTGTAGTCTCCACCTTTCACGCTCCTCCTTTGGCAGAAGCCGCCACTCCTGCCCTGGCTCAGGCATCAATGTGAATAGTGCTGTCTTCAGCCTTCGAGTAAGCTCCAGTTTGCTAGACAGCTTCCAAGGTTTCATTGACTTGGGATCTGGGTGGTGATGGAGGGGAGCTCTCCATGACTGCTGAAAAGAACGCCTCCAGGGTCGCAGTTGATGGTCCAGCAGCCTCTCCTGCTTTCATGGAATTACATTTAGGCAGGATTTCTCTGTCTTCACCCTCTTTGACTTCATGTGTCAATTCAAAGGGACCCTCTGACTTAGGTCAATTGCAGAATTAATATAAAGCTTTCAGAACGTGTTCCATCTGGTCAGTAATTTGTAACTGAAGGTGGAACACTTCTTATGAGATTCCTCTTAGAAAAATAAATAAATTAGCATAGCAGGGAAGCTCAAAAATTAACATAGCCTGAGGGGCTGAAGGGTCATGTGAGTGCATATATTTGGTATTGGCACCATCAACAAACAGTCAATTTGCTCAGCTGATACAATACTCAAGTCCCATTTGACATTACACTATACTACAGTGGGGACTGAACTTGATCAAGCCTGGCAGCTTCCCACATTATTGCTGCTTCCTCCATCTGAGCAGCTTCATCTTCAACCCCACCTTGATCAAAAGGCTCATCAACCACAACACCACCATCAACTCCCAATCCTGCATCAGCCATTTCACCATCAACAGCAGGTGGAGCAGTCTCTGAAGCCTCTTCAGCAGGCACCAGCTGTAACCCCATTTGTGAGGCAGGGGCAATGTCACCTTCACCCAGAACTGTCTTCTTCCTTTCTGCATCTGCAACCATAATACTGTCCTTAGGTGCTCTCCAAGATGATGTCCGTGGCAATATATGTGAGTACTTTTTTGATGGCCATGGTAACTGCTCTGGAACCTCTAGTTCTTTGTCCTGTGTAAGAGCATCCACTTTGTTGAAAAGGCCCCAGGGGATTCTAAGTGATGACCTTCGGTGATCATGCAAGGGTGGCCTTCTGACATGCCACTTTTTAGCTTTTCTTGCCCACCAGTCAACCAAACCATCCTTCTGCATCTCACACACATTGAGTGTCAGCTAAGTTTCCATGTTCTCCCCTGCCCCAAAATATCAACAGGTATTCCATGTTCTCAAATGAGGTTGATTACTTCCACAACTGCCTTGCCACAGCAGTTATCACTTACTCCTTAAATGAGTAGCCAACAAGCAAAGGTGGTACTCATGAGGGTTTTGGACAATTACTCCAGAGGCTCCAAATCAGAGTATCCCTGACAAGCACTGTAACCACGGTTCTAGAGAAGCTTGAACAAGTGGACTGACTATCACTCAGGTGGTCAACTTGTTGGGTGGACTAGAAAGAAAAACCTCTGCACAAATTATCAAATACTAAACACTGAACTATGATATTACAAGTTCTCTGGTGAGTCTGGCCCCATAATCTTGGATCTTCAGATTGTCCTATATGAAAAATATTCAGTTCATTGTTCCTGTTTGTACTTATTGGACCAAGGGGAGAGGATGTGAGCTTCAAGCACCTTATAAGCAAGAGGGTCGACAGGTTCTTTAGGCTTTTCAACTACAGCTGGTATCGCACCTTTGGTGGGTGCATCAGTTCCTTCATTTCCACCAAGGGCAGCATTGGAACCTGCTGTGGACACACTTCTTATTGATGGCTTGCTTGCTGTTTCCTCAATAGCTGCTTTGGAGTTCTTCTTTGGAGCCATGGAAAGAACTCACTTATCACAGTCACTATGAACACTAACACCCTTAAGGTAGCCTGACCTACACATTGTTACACCAATCACTTATCAAATCAAACCCTCAATCTTCAATAACCTTTGCAATTGCAGTTCTTGTCAAGAAACATCATTGAAATCATGAACTTCCTGTATACATATAAAAACGTTCGATGACCCGAGCCTTGAATGTAACTCTACTTACACTGGAACCCAGTGAAGGTTTGACAATGGCAGCAGAGTAACAGGTCAAATAAATATGCCAGGGCAACTGTGAATCACTGACAAAAGAAGACATCAACCAACGCTTTCCCATCTGACATCAACTGCTGTAGCATAGTGTCAGGTCGAGATTAACTGAAACTATGAAGTCCATAAAGCCATGATAACGTGTGACCACAAAAACAAAATACCTGGAAAAGAAGGGTGCTTGAAGCACTTCTGTCAAGAAGACTTAGATCTGCAAACAGCAATAATGTACTTGGGAACAGAAACTCCCCAAAGCACACTTAAATATGGTTAGCTGGTGGTATGCTTCCAAGACCTGGTTACACCTAAATGCAGCTATCACTCCTTTGATAGGTGCGAATAACACTTCTTCGAGATGAAATGTTCATCATACAAAACTCCTTGCTGTAGTCCAGAATCATAAGAGAGTCCAGGGTATAGATCCACTAAAGATTCAAACATCACAAAAATTTCTAGGAATGGAAAAGACAATGTGAAAACTCTAGGAATGAAAGTACAACGTGATGTATAATGCATCTTCTGCAATAACAGTTCTGAACTCAACCCTTCTGCTGCACATTGCATTCTTTCATCACAATTGAACAAAAGTGAGAGAAGTGTCATGGTGATACATGCAACTGACATTGCCCTCAGATTGTTTTGAGCATGGTCATGCATACACGTAAAAGAATGAATAAGACAAAATAGCTTATGAGCTCTCTCTCTCTCTGTCTACTGAAATATCTTCAAACGAGCAACCATCCTACTTATTCAAAACAATAACCATCTTGTTTTTTGTTTGTTTGTTTGTTTGTAACTGAAGTAAGATGGATGCCTGTTTGCAGTTATTGCACTAGAGAGAGAAGAATCTGAGAGATTTCACTTATCCCAGAAAGAAATGCTCATATTCAGGGGGAGAAAATGTGCACATAGCACAGGTACTCAAAGAAAAAACATTGCAAGTGCAACAATGTATCTTGTGGAAAACCAAATCAAATGCTTCGAGAGATCCAGCCCCTTTATTCACACAGCAAAATGCTGTCAGCTGGCAAGCTTAAAAGCATCAATGAAGAGCCCATAAGTGAGCCCCATTTTGAAATTATTGAGGAGCGCTATAGGGAATGTAATCTGCACTCGTGTGTGATAGAACCTAGTCACAAATTCCGTGAACAAAACACACAAAGCCGCAGCAATGACGTCGTTCACGCCTAATGCACCAAAGGACAAAGAAATGGTTTGCGCCACATAAAATCCCCCTAATAGTGCAATCCCTCCAAACAAAGCCCTCCGAAACGGGCTCTTGAAATAAGCTCGAGCCACACGAGGAAGAGTTTTTACCACATCCACCAAGCGCCTTCGTTGAAAATCCCCTTCTTGCGTTGCCCTAATCCTCAATCCTTGCACAGCAGCAGCGACAGATCTCCCCCTTCCTTTCCGCTTCCTCCTTGCACTCCACTCCTTCCCAATCTCCCATGGAACGTCTTGCCGCACATTTGCAACTGGCTTGAATTGCCTTGAAGAAGAAGAAAAAGCACTAGCACCAGCACCAGAACAAGAAGTAGGCAACACAAGAATCAAAGACATTAAAAACCCAAAAAAAAAGAAGAAGAAGTACCAGAATCAATCACCAGGAAAAAAATTCTTGAGAAAATTCTCCTTCCCGTAACCACCAGATTCACACAAATTGTGATCCTCCTCCTACATTCACAAAGAGAAAGGGGGAAAACAAAGCGATAACCAGGGGGGTGGGAGGGGGGGAAACTAAAGCAGAAAATGAACTGGATTAAAATAACAAAACGCAAGCAATCAACGTACGACAAACTTCAACTGACAAAACAGAACACTCCCAGACAACAAAAAATGCGTCTAATTCTCCATTTTTTCCCTGTGTTTTTGTGTCTCTCTTGTCGTCTTCTTCGTGTTCTTCCGCGACGGGTACTTTGCGAAGGAAGGTTTTGTCAGTTACAAAATGAGGTCTTGAAACCAGCCATTTTTAGGGCTTGTATCGTTGCCTCTCAAGAACTTCCAAAATGACGTCTTAAAACCATCTTTTTTGGGTGTTTGCATCGCTGCCTGGTGGTACTAACATCCAACACGAGATCTTAAGTGAGGTCTTGAAATCTTTTTTTTAGGGTTTGCATCACTGTCTGGCAAAGAACTTCCCCCAAAATGAGGTCTTAAATGAGGTCTTTCCGAATGAATGTCACACTTGCGAATAAAGTTTTTGTGAATTACAAAATGAGGTCTTGAAATCATAATTTCATTACGGTTTGCAAAGGTGCCTGGCCAGAATTTCTCCTATTTGTGTCAGGTCCTCAAATGAATTCTTAAATGAGATCTTTAAAGAAAATTTAAAGGTTTGCATTTAGTGTTTTTTTCAGTGAAATTTTGGTTTTTAGTTACCTAACAAAAAAAGATATCAATCTACTATACTACTATAAAGAAATGGGTGTCGGTGTCTTGATGCGGTAATTCATGATTGGCCGGAACCCCCCCTTTCCGTTGAGGGCCCAGCCAAAGTGAACGGATGATGGCATGGTCAACATAGTGGGAATCAGGCAAAACAGAAAAATATCCTCCTTTAAATCCCTCGCCCCCCAAACTTAAAAGGAAAAAATGCAAGGGACATTCAGTGTGTGCTTGGGCCTTCCCATTGGCTGCATGAAATATCTTTTCCCAAAAAAGTTTATCACCGTTTTTGGCCTGACCTTTATCCCTCACAAGTCCAACTTTTTTTTTATTGAATTTGATTGGCCCCAACAAAAAAAAATTGAAACTATGAAGGCTCACAAAAATTGAAAATTCTATGGATAGATGGAGTGCCTCCCCTTTTGGCCCACCAATATATGTGAGAAGGGGAGGACTTTGAACAAAACATATGGGATTAAAGCAAGGTACAATTGGGAACACCCATGGGGAACACATTGGGAACCTGTTGGAACAAAGGGAAAATGAAAAAAATCTTCTTCTTTCCCCCCCTCCCCCCCAAAACTTAAAAGAAAACCCATGGGGAATACATTGGGAACCTGTTGGAACAAAGGGAAAATGAAAAAAATCTTCCTCTCCCCCTCTCCCCCTCCCCCCTCAAAACTTAAAAGAAAAAAACAAGACACCTTGAGTGCAAGCTGAGCCTTCCCATTGGCTACATGAAATTAATATCCCCATTATAATTTTTCGTTTGGGCTATTAGCCCTTGCAATGAATACCTCGGCTATATAGGTGAGAAGGGGAACATTTTGGACAAAACATATGGGTTTGATATTAGGTGCTATTGGGAACACCCTTGGGGAACACATTGAGAACTTGGGGAACAACTTGGGAACATG